>JACCDX010413012.1_pt1 | contig 20543 bp, 42 predicted proteins | sample 7449681 | NCBI WGS metagenome assembly JACCDX01 (sample SAMN15323450, study PRJNA562643) | freshwater metagenome | isolation source: river surface water | place: USA:Blue River Watershed | collected 2017-08-18
TCTATAAAATTTAACTCCCGCCTATTGACGGCGGGCGGAGGGTGCTTATATTTCCACTTGGAGAAATCCAATAACCAAAAGGTGGTTTCCTGTGATTGAGTTGAAAGAAAACTGGATCAAAAACAATCTAGAAAGTCTAGAGCAAATGCCTCTATTCCTCAATCAATATATTAAGGCCTTTGGAATGAAAGCCGAAGAAGAAGTTGCTCTGATCTCCAGCGGCATTCGAAAAGATCCTTACACTAAGGGTGAGCTCATTTTTGAGGTGGTACTCACTAATCCAAAGTTGAAGAAGAGTGATAGATCTTGGGTAGCTTTTGGGTCTGCTATTGATTTTATTTCCGATGAAATTAAGAAGATCCTAGAGAATCCTGAGTGCGCTTGGTATTATCAACATTCTAATATTACGCGGTATCTGAAGGATACTGACTATGAGAAAAAGAAGAAGAGAGGTAGGGTAGAGACTCTATATGGTCTCTTAACATTCTCTGGAATGTGGCCAATGAGAAATGCCTCTATCTCTACTTATATGGATGGAAGGTGGGATGATCGTTATATGAAGATTGAATTCTTCGCAAACGAGGAAGAGGAATCTGTATGGATTCATCTTGATAAACTTTGCAATTCTTTTTATCGTAGCGAAAAAAGATTAATGGCTTTTGGTAACGAGATTTATTCGGCAAAAAAAGAATACTCAGAACAAAGAGTTCCTTACATCTTTTTGTGCGATCCGGAATATCAACACTACAAAGATAGGGTTGCAGAGCTGGAGATTGAACTAAGAAATGCAAGAGCATCCATGACAGAAAGAAGGGCAGTTATTCTTGAAGAAGATTCGATCTATCTAGATGGCCTTGCCGAAAAAGTTAATAGCACCTTGACAGATGAAGAGAGAGCTGAAATCCACCTTCTTTCCAAGGAGGGTTTTCCAATCTCTGGTATTCCAAATGTTAAAAGCGGCCTGAGAGTAAGGTGATAGCTTATGAGCAAAACGAAAGTGGATACCAAGTTTATGGTTGGTGATTTTGTCTATCATAATTTCGAATCTAAAAGTGGGATTATCCTTAGGATTATGCCAATCAAAGTATATGAGCAGCCCGCTTACATCGTTCTGACTGAAGATCAAAAAAAGGTTATATGGAGAGAGTTGCTTCTTTTAAGATACGATCCTAATTCTGGTGAGGTAAAATCAGACGGCGAAGATTATGCATGGAGACCATGAGCAGAATAGAAAGTGCTGGCCTCACCAATTTATGATTGGAGATATTGTTTACAAAATAGCTTACCCAGATGAAGTTGGCATTATTCTCGAAGAAAAAATACATGGTAAAAATAAGTTTATAAGAACATATTTAGTTCATTGGTTTCATAATGAAACAGAAACTCATGTCTTAGGATTTACTATATCACCAAAATGAGTTTTATTGGAACGTTTGATATGCCGTTTAAAAATTCAAGAGCAAGAAATAGCAGAATTAAAAAACTTATTGCATCATTTTATGATGCGGTAGGGAAGGGTTCTGAATATCCTATTAATTTTTCTTTAGATAAATTTACAACGGTAGAAAAATACTATATTGAAATCAACACCTATGATCTCCGTTCTGAGTGGAGAGTTTATATTTCAGCCAAAAATGACGGCATCTATTCTTTCTACTTAGATAAAAGACCTAAAATCTGGTGGCCAGGTATGCCATTTGAAAGATTCTGGAAAGAAGATATTCTCATTCCTGGTAAGGTGCCGTCATTTATATCCGAATGGTTTATCCAAAACTTGGATTTATTTTGTTGAAGCTAACTATAGGCCAAAAAAAATACAGATTTAAAAAAATGCTAAACTCACTCAGGGGACAGCTCACTGGTGATTGGCGGATTATTGATAGCTTTTGTTCCGAAGGCCAAACTTACATTGATATGGTAAGCTATCCAGAGGTAGATAAGGTAAGCTATGACGAAAAGCATTGGAGGGTCTATATAAGGCTATTTGATGACTTTTGTTCTCCCTTAGGGAAATTATACAGCATCTATATTAGACCAACATGGAAAGGGGCATTTTGGTTGAATACGAAGGAGGAAAATTATCATGATCAAGAAATTTTTGATCTTGATTTTATTCCGGACGCCATAAAGATGTGGGTCATTAATAATATGAATGATATTTTTGGATCATAACATGAATTATAACTCTACTGGCCATATTGCTCCGGTGTATGTTATTGAGCATTGGAATAATAAATCTGGTCTAACTCACAGGTTAGATGGTCCGGCCATTACTTATTCTGATGGAACAAGAGCTTGGTATCTCTGGGGTATTCTATATAGTATTGAAGATTTTATTTTAAAGCTTCAAGAAATGGGATACGAAAAAGAAGCAGAAGCTTTGTTGTGGCAAATCTGAATCATTCAGATTTCATAATATGAATTTTGCCTTTGCCAATCTTTTTTGGACTTTTCTTTTTGACAAAAACCAATCCTGTATCTTCATCGAGTCCATATCCAGTTATTCCTTTAAATCTCTTTACGCCATCTCTCATTCGCTCAACTCTATTTCTTTGGGTATAGTGCTGATCTATAATTGAGTTTGGAATTAAAGCAAGACCCTTGTGATAAATCATTTTCTCTTTTTCCAAATCCCAATAGGGCATATGCTCTCCAAGTATAGAAGCTCCAGCGGAAGTTCCCCCTATTGCTGCACCACTTTTGTGACAGCTATGGATAATCTTTTTTAGATTCAATTCTTCTATGGCGGTAATCAATCTCATTTGATCTCCACCAACAAAGAAGATTCCAGCAGATCTTTTCATAAAATCTTCGGCTTCTTCTTTATCTTTCTTCTTGATTAAGAAAACATCATTTGCGCCGAGAGATTTAAATATCTTTTGATAATTTTTTCCGGCATCGCTTTTTCTTGACGCCCATGTTACAATGGATATATCACATCCCTTGCCACCAGCAAGTTTGAAAAATTCTTTTAATATTTCGCTGTGAGTTGTTTTATCTTCTGCTCCACCGATCACCATTACTGGTCCGGTTAAATCATGTTCTGTTGCAATTTTATAAATTCTTAATAAGCTATTGGCTCTAGAGGTAAACCTTTCCCACTCCTCTATGGCTTCAGCATCTGTGGTTACTGCTAGTGGATCTTCTTCCCCAAAGAAACTAATGGCTTCTACTGGTTCTTCTTTAATCCATTTTTTTTTAGCAATATCATTATAGGTTTCGCCACTATAGTTTTTTGCAGGTTCTTCTTCACAAATTGGATTCCATTTTAATCCTCCATAAAGTGGAGAAACTAATTCAAAAAATTTACTTAAATTCTTCCCGTTTTCATCAGGGAAGTCAGAGTTAATTCCTATAAGAATTTTGATGGAGCGATGTAATAAGTAATCCTCTTTTGCAAGTTCTTTCTTAATAAGATTAATTCTTGGGTTATGACTACCATCGAAAATAAAAGATGCATTTTCTGGTTTTGATGCAATCCCTCTATAATAGTCTTTATCTTTTTCGGTTATCATGTAAACTCTCTAAAACTAGTAGAATATTAATATATTATGACATGTAATAAATTGCAAATAAAAAGGCAAATAAGATGAAATCAAGAGCGCCCTTTAAAGAGGGGGATTTGGTAACTCCGGTAACTCCAGTCGCAATAGGCTCTTATAAAGATGAAGTGGAGTTATCAATCCATTCCATTGGAATGGTGTATAAAATCTTTAAAGATATTGCTAATGATGGAAATTATTTTTTGGGAATATTTTGGTTTAATCTAACGAGCTTGCAATATCGAAACGCTCCCCATCCCGATGGAATATACCTTCATCATTGGACTCAAATTAAAAAGTTTTAATGTTCTACTGGATTATAGAATAATATAAACAAAATAAAAATTAATAATCGAAATGTAATTTTACTAATATATATTTATAACGAAAGAGGTTTCCATGAATATATTTCAATCATTAGCAAAACTTGCAAATACTCTTGATCAAAGAGGTCTTACAAAAGAAGCAAACCTTATTGACGGTATTCTTGTTAAAATGGCAGAGGATCCAAATCCAGCTTTAAATGCAAGAAAAGAAGCTTTGATAGAGAAGTTAGTACCTATCATTAATTCTAAGTCTTCATCTACATTTGATACGCATCAGGGCCACTCTATCATGAGCTATAGAGCTAGGATTGGAAAAGATAATAATTATATCATTTCTGATGAGCCAGTCTTGCTAATCGGATTCTCATATAAATCTCCATATCAAGATCTTAAATCTAGAGAACGCTTGGTTAAAACAATTATGGCAGAACTAAGTAGCACTGTTGATAAAGCCGGCTTTGAATATACTGTATCTTATAGGCCAGTTGATACATCAACTATTGCAGACTATCTTGGTGGAATACAAGACCTAGTTCCACCAAAGGATGCTCCAGACCTAATGAATCTTTTTGTAGTAAACTTTGATAGAATTGGTGGAGATCCTGGTGTAGTAGAAACTTTGAGCGGAAAAGTTACCGGATTATTTGGAAGATAATAGATATTTACTTTAACGCCGCTCATTTGCCATCGGGTCAACTATTCAAAAGTAGTTGACCCGATTCTTTTTGCGCTTAAGCTACCCACAAAAGCAGGTGCGGCTCCTAACGCTGGAGAGCTGCCCTAGACTAAGTAAGGTAGAGATTAAGATTTTTTTATCACCTATCAGCGAGGATTGAATATGAATAAATATGATGAATATGACTCATGGATCTTATGGGAAGATAAAGAACCAGATCAGTGTAACTCTGGATCTATAGAGGCTCTTTATTATTATGACGGCCTACCTATTATACAAAAACTTTATCTTTATCATTATGCAACAGGCGAATCCAAATGGGGTTATTCGAATCGTGGTGAATCAGGTGACTGGAAAACTTTTCATCCTAAATTTTATAAATGGAGATATATAAATGGGACAATACCGTCAGCAATTCAACAGAGTAATTCCATTCTTGTATGGCGTTGGAATGATGCTCCCGGAGAGTTACGTTCCCATTCTACTCATGGTGGTGATGAAGATTGGGTGGCTCTAATTCCAAAGGATATAGAAATTCCAAGCTGGATGGATTGTGAGCCATTCTCTATATGCAGAATGGAAACGGAAGAGTTAGATGATGGAAGAAGGGTTGTTATTACAGCTCATGCTTAATGAGGATTAAATGAAGCTTAGCATAAAGAGAGCTTTTTACAAGGAACTTGCTCCAAATAATTTGCACCTTAAGATAAGATCATTTAGAAAAAGAAAAGATTATATTAGGAATATTGAGTTTGAAACTGTTATGATTTCGTGGAAAACTTCTAATAGATGGCAGAGTTTGTGGTTTCACTTCTATCTTGACGGAAGTTTGCTTGATGTTCTTATCGAACATAATGATGGAGTGAGGTTTATTCGTGAAGCCCTAGCGCCCGATAAGGTAATAACTTATGAGTTAATTCCTCAGGAGATTAGGGAGTGGTTGCTATTTAATATGGATCTCCTAAGATAGTGGCGGGTTTATGAAAGCAAAGCACTTCAGAAGGTTAAAGGCGAAATTAAAGAAAGAATTTCATCTGATAAAGTTAGAAGATTCTGTGTTAAATGAGCTGACAAAAGAACTTGAGTTTCTGAAGAATAAAATTAAAGATTCTGAAATATCTATTCAGAATATGAACTATTTTGCAAGACAAACAGCCTACAGAGAACATGCAAAGCTCTGTAATTCTAGATCTAAAATAGAGGCTGATATAAAAGATAGAGAAAGATTGCTAAAATTAACCTACGGTCTGGCGGACTAATCCTGGATTTTATCTGCCCGAAATGGTTGTTTGATTTTCTTTTAAGCCCCACTTGACGTAGGTTAATCCGTGCTTATATTGGAATGGTCGAGGTATGATACCGCGCCATTATTGGGCTATGGTGAAAAGGATATCACACGAGACTTCTAATCTCTTGTTCTAGGTTCGATTCCTAGTAGCCCAATCTTACAATAAAATGAATATGGAGGAAAAGATGGAGATTATCGCAATTGGTTTTTGCGTTATTTTTCTAATTCTTGGTATTGCTGCATTTGCAGATTGATAAAGCTCTTTTCAGCAAGAGTCTTAAACAGAATCAAAATGGAGAAAACATGACACAATTTGAATACTTTTCTAATAATGTAACGACTGACGAAGATGTTATTGATATCTTCTATAACGTGGAGCGTACTATCTCTCTCCGCGACGAACCTTGTGAACAAGATATCTTTGTGAATGAAACAGACGGATTTGATTCTTGGTGGGATTTTACCTCCCTCCAAATTAATCGCTCTGTGAGAGAAGACTTTTTGGATGAAGTCCGTAGCTTTGACTTCTTGAAAGACCAAGTTTATCAGATTTCTCCTGGCGAGGAAGGTTATTCCTTTGAGGAAGATTGTAAGATTGCCTATCAGCTAACCAAGGAATCTCCAGTAGATTTATTTATTGATCACTGTAACTGTGAAGTTGTTAGATACGATCATAAAGAAGGCCTATTAAAAGGCAGTTGGAGTCATTGTTACGAATGGGGTGAGATCAAAAATAATCAAGAACTATGGGATTGGATTGAGAAGAATAAAGCCAATCTTGAAATCAAGATTACTTTCTGATATTCAACATTTGCCTTAAGCAAGAATGACAGGAAAGGATAATGAAACTTTATCTAGTTGAAACCACCGGCCAAGGTGATACTAACATTGAGCTTGTAACCGAAGATGTTTGGAATGTTATGATGGATGGACCTAACGCATCCCAAGCAGACATTGACAGCGTTAAGACCAAATATCTTGCTTATAGTAGCAAGTATTGGACGCCGGATGAAGATGACTGGTCTGACTTTTTCAATCATCACCTAGATCAAGATTCTGATTCGTCCGACAATGATAGAGTTCTCCATCTAGGTCCCTTGGCCCAGAAAAGCTTTATTTCTAGCAGAGATTTTGGAAACTGGTGCAAGGAAAATCCAGATGTAGAAATTGCAGATGAATGGTCTGGATATATTTATTGACAACCCTTTTGGAGAATAAAATGACAAAGACAATCACCTACGAAGTCAAGGTTTGTCCCGATGGTTCAAAGCGTTGGTATCTCAACGGTGAACTGCACCGCGAAGGAGGCCCTGCTATTGAATGGGCCGATGGTTCAAAGCATTGGTTTCTCAATGATAAAAGGCACCGCGAAGATGGTCCTGCTGTTGAGAATACCGATGGACAAAAATGCTGGTATCTGAATGGAACTGAATACTCAAACGAAGCAAAATGGAAGAGTGCTTTGAACAATCTAAGGAGGAATAAAATGACTGACCTCATTATCAACGAAACAAATATCAAAGATTTCTCCGCTGAAATTATCGCAGCACTTATGAATATGCGAGTCATTCCTCACGATGTTCCCATCGAAACCTTCGATAAGTGGGCTTCGATTGTCGAAAGACAGATCCGCGCCGAGGAACGTTATCTTCAAGACCAAAAGGAACTTGTTCCAAAGTGCGAGATTTGCGGAGGAACAATGATGGAGCATTTTTATCACTCATCAGAGGAGGATGCAGATGGAAATCACGGCAACATTTAGGGCCTGGTCACAACCAAACTTTAAGAGTTTTTTTGAGATTTGTGGCATTGAGCAAAGTGATTGTGGTTCAAGTTCAGTTCAGATTATAGAATGGACTGGAACCATTTCTGCTGATGCTTTGCTCAAATGTTTTGAGCATTACGACATTATGATTCATAAATCATCTTATGGCGGTAAGATTATTTATCTAGATAAGATTGGTGGCAGATTCAAGGTTAGCTAGGAGAATAAAATGAACTACAGATTTTTTGCACTCATTCTAGTTGTTGAGGGAATGTATTATCATCATGCAGGTCAGAATGACTGGTTTGCTCTTACAACTATTCCCGATAATCTCAGTCCATCCCAAATTGGAAATGAAATTATTTCCGCCATCGCACTAACTGGAGCTATGATTATTATGGCTCTACACCCATTCAGGTCAAAGACCGATAATCAAGCAGGAAGATAATGCATAGGAAACTTTCTCACAAAGAACTTCTAGATATTGCTGAATCACTAATGAAAAACGCCGAAAAAGCACATGAAGATTCAAAGCATAATTTTCTTGGCCCATATTGGGATGGTAGGGCAGATGCTTATCATCATATGATTATGCTCCTAGAGGGCAGAGGATTTGATAAAGATATTCTGTCAGAAGAACTAAATAAGATTGGGATTCAGCAAAATGACTGAAATAGAAGTTGCAGAATCATTTCCAACCCTAAAACATTGGCGATGGACCAATGGAATGAGGGATAGTCAGAATTTTAGACTTCTTCATGTAACATTGCACGATGGGTCTTGGATGGCATATAACGAAGTTAATCATCAACTTGTGGGCCTTTATAAGCCACTAAGTCCTGACCTAAAAGACGCGGCAACAATTGGTTGCATTTTGTCTATTGTTCGCTCTGCCTGCAATGATGATTCAGCTTACCTTTGTGATTATGACGGCTATGACTCTGTTGAGTGGGCCGTAGTTTCTGATGTAGTCTACAAACATAGAGAAAGACTAGGATTAAAGCCAGATGGGTGGATGCGTTGCCTGCTTGGTGATGGAGATACAGAAGCAAAGGCTTTGTATTATTCTTTAGTCTATATTGAAAAAGAAGAGGAGTTGTGGAATGGATGAACGCCCCGATTTATTCTTTCAAGAAAGAGAGAATAGCATTATGATGAACATTTCCTTCGGTGGAATAACCTCAATCTCTGCCGATGATGCTCGCTATCTTCTTGATAGAATTACGCAACTAATGCAAGAAAGAGACGATCTTTGGTTTCAGAAAGATCAACTAAATCATGAAATCTTGGATGCTCTACGCCTTCTTGATGCTGAAAGAACACGAAACCAACAAAACATTAAGGATCAACAAATGACTACCGAAATCCCGATTATCCTTCTTCAGTCCGTTGATTACGACCAGAATTGGCAAACCATCACTGTTGAAGATCTCAAAGCTATTGAGCACATTGACACGATGTTTGATGGTTTCTTTTCAAGGCATCACGCTGTTTTCTCCCTCAATACTTATGAGGAGTTCTCAGAATGGATTGAGGATTATGGTTATGATGGGTACACAGCCGGAGAATTCGACAATTTTATCCGAGAGGATTTTGATTTCCTTCATTCTCCCGAGGTAAATAATCAAATGATCTCGCAGTTGAATGACTGGTTCGCAAGGTATCATAATGAAACCGAACAAAGCGAAGAAATCATTACCCTCAACGGAAAGCGTTATAAATTGATCGACTGAATAACATAAGCCAGCATCGGTGCTAAGTTGGATTTTTTAGACCTGCTTCATCCCAAGTGATGCGTGGTTTTAAAAATTTAATAGTCGTATTTCTTGCCGACTTGACTTTTATGGCACCGTGCTTATATTAGAAGGGAAGGGATCACGGCCCCCATAAGTACGCCGTCGCAGGTAAGTTTCATAATGGGTTGATAACTGCAATTAAGTAAACCCATTATAGCCCGACCCGATAGTGTGAAATCCCCTATCATATGGGACACAAAAACAGGGCGAGCCGATGATAGTGTCAGTCGGCATTTGTTTCCATAGTTCAACGGATAGAATGGCCCTCTCCTAAAGGGCAGATACAGGTTCGATTCCTGTTGGAAACATCGCGGAGGTGATGAGTTGAAACACATTTTGTATTTAACAATTGTTCTGTTATCTTCATGTAGTCGATACGATAGCGTTTCATCTGCTGATCATTGGAGAATGATTGAACCTCCAGTAGCAGCGCCGAAAGGAACAGTCTGTTGGCTATGGAAAGACGCAGATAATTCTAACGCCCAATATGGTGGGCCAGTCTGTGTGTTTCCAAATTAAACTCTAAACTGTGGTGTACTATGACTAATAAAATGCTACCCAAAACCGCAAAGTTTGTCTCACTTATTGAGAGTACGAAGTTTAAACCAGGGTGGAGAGGTTCAGGTTGGAACTCTTCTAATACTAGAGAATTAATTGGTAGTCTAAACATTTCAGATTTTAAAGAGATTTTTTCAGATCCATACTGGAATAATTATCCATGTTACTATTACAGAGGACCTCATAGTAAGAAACATGGACAAACAATTCATAGTATTGTAAGGCACATCATTAATGCTAATACTGAACTTAGCAATCTGCTTTACAAGCATTCTTGTGGTTTATTTTTGAAGTATACACTTCAACTGTGTCCTCCTTCAAAAAGAGTTTCTTTGTCCAAACGCGGCCTTACATCTAAGGATACTAGAGTTAAAAAACTTAGCCTGAAATATTCACCAATGAGAGAGGTGATTAAGGCGGTGTCCTCACAGAATGGAGAAATTAGACGTATAGCAAAAGAAAGAATTCTGCATGATGGAACCAAGCATATTCATCTTCTAGATGATGAAAGAGATCTATGGTATATGATGAAGGCTTTTCCGTCATTTAAACTTTCAGAAGAAGAAGTTAAAAACAGACTGGAAAGATATATTCAGCTTTTAACTCCTCGTGACCGAAGGTGGAATTCTTATCAGTATTCTCATATTATCGCAAACCTGCTATCAAGATTGAAGGATGATGATTTGCTCTTCTATTTTAATCTTGTTCAAAATAATCAATTTGAGATTATTAGAGATCAATTTACTTTGAGAATTGGAGTTTGAAATGATTACCTTCTCAGATGGAATGTCGTTTGACACAGAGGGTCCATTGAGAATTGCTTGCAGATCAGATGGATGGTATGTCATTGGTTGCGGAATGTTATGTCCCGTTCAGTCACTAGATGATGGAGAAAAACTTATCCTAAAGCTAAAGCAATCTGATCCCAATTATTATAATCGTTGATTCATAGGAAAAATTATGAATATCCTTGCAGCTATGAGCGGCGGAGTTGACTCTGCCGTTATGGCTCATATTCTTAGTTCAGCAGGTCACAATGTTTGGGGCGTTCATATGATTTTGAACGACGAAACTTCTTGTGATATCAAGACTCGTTCTTGTTGTTCTACGAAGGATTCAAATGATGCAAGAGAAGTTGCTCAAAGTCTCGGCATTTATTTTGATGCAATTCCAATGCAATCTGCCTTTAAAAAGGCTGTTGTAGATAATTTTGTATCCGAATATCAAGCCGGAAGAACTCCGATTCCATGCACTCTTTGTAATGGTTACCTAAAGTTTAGGCTTCTATTTGATTATGCGGAGAGTGCGGGTTTCAACTACGTTGCTACCGGACATTATGCCAGAGTTGATTCTGAATTGGCATTGATTACTCCAATGATTTCAGATGATGGTACGGTATCTAAGAAGGATCAGACATACTATCTTTGGCAAATTCCGGCGGATAGAATTCCGAATATTCTATTTCCTGTCGGAGAGGCTTTCCATAATAAATCTGACGTTAGGGAGTATGCTAACAGTAATTCTATTATTGTTGCCCAAAAACCTGACAGTCAGAATATCTGTTTTATTCCGACTGGTGATTATAGAAAATATCTAGCAGAGTCTAGGCCGGATATATTTTCCCCAAGAGCAGGGGCCATTGTTGATATTAATGGTGACAAAATTGGAGACCATCTAGGGTATTGGAATTTCTCTGTTGGACAGAGGGCTAGAATTGCTGGTCTGCCGGTGGCAAAGTATGTGACAAATATTGATCCCGAAACTAACACTATTACTGTGGGAGATAAAGATCAGGGTCTAAGTTCGGCGGTAGAGCTTCGCGATATGAACTTTCACGCCAGTCTGACAAATGCTTCAGAGCTTTGGATTAGAGTTAATGCAAACTCTCCTCTTTATCAGATCTCTTCATTTTCAGTTAGCAATAAGGCTTGTCAAATTTATCTGACAGATAATATCAGAGTGACCAAGGGACAGGCTGGAGTTATTTACGGAAAGATGAATAATGGCAAGATTGCTATGCTGGCTGGTGGTTGGATTAACTAGTTCTAATATGTAGGAGGAATTAATGCCAGAAGGACCGGAAGTTAAAAGACTAACAGATCAGTTGAGCAAAAAACTCAAAGGAAAAGTTCTAGAATCAATCCATCTTATTTCTGGGAGATATGAAAAATCTCCGCCGGATGGATTGAGTGGTTTTCAGGGAGCTTTGCCTTTGGAGATTTTAGATATCAAGTGTAAAGGAAAGTTTATCTACTTTACCTTCAAAGATTCAGAATGGACAATCTGGAATACTTTGGGAATGACTGGTGGCTGGCGCTCTCAAAAAACTGATCATTCTAGAGTTAAGTTCATCATTTCCAATGATGATTATTTCTTTACAGACGTTAGAAATTTTGGTACCTTAAAGTTTGTAAGAGGAAAGGATAACCTAGAAAATAAACTATCCTCTCTTGGCATTGATATGCTGAGTGATAAACCGAGCGATGATTTGTTTAGAACTCTTTTGAGAAAAAATGGAAAGAAAACTTTGCCAGAGTTCTTAATGAATCAGAAGTATATATCCGGTGTTGGAAATTATTTAAAGTCAGAGTCCCTCTACCTTGCGGGAATCAACCCCAACAGAACTTGCTCCTCTCTTTCTGATGCCGAAGTAGATAAGCTGAATGCTTGCATTCAAACCATTATTCAAACATCCTATTCTAGTGGTGGATCAACAATTCAGGCTTATAAAGATTTGGATGGAAACTCAGGTTCCTATTCTCATAGATTCATGGTATATGGCAAGAAAAATGATCCCAAGGGTAGGCAGGTAGTTTCTTATACCTCCAAGGACAATAGGACGACATTTTGGGTCCCGGAAATTCAAACATGAGAAGTCGGTAAATAAAAAATATGGACGTAAGATAGGTTCTGATTATATTGTGGTAAATGGGATGCAGGTTAATAGCTGATCATAGTTTGTACGTTCTGATTGGCACTAAATATTCTAAACACATTTAGTCAAACGTACTCGACGGTCGAAAAATAAATGATCGTTTAACAAGGGACAAACAAACAAAACCCCGGCGAGCATCACTTAAGAGAGACAAATTGAATATCGAAGCCTTTGGATACCATTTTAATCTATTTGAAATAACTTGGCTATTTCTAATGGGCTGTGTGCTAACTATAGGTTCTATCGAAAGAACTCTTAAAGCTGGAGAGGGCAAACCCTTTACTGCTGGATTTTATGCGCTGCTGGTATCTATATCTACTTGGTACTCATTAACAGCTGCCGCATCAGAAGATTGTTTTGCATTTGCTATATTTTCTGCTGGAACTATATTTGCATCAATGGCAAGCGGAAGATTTCACTCTAAAGATATGGAATAAAAATGACCACACAAAATATGCATAAACAGTATACAATTTATGGCTCTCATGTAAGAGAATTTCTCTCTCTTTTTGGAGAGGGTTCTGTGATTCCGACAGAAGAACTGTATAGGATTTCTTCATTGGAAGTTTGGTCAGTAATCGATGAATCTTTCCTAGAATGCAGGATGTTCAATCCCGCTGGAGACTTGGTAAGATCGGTTATTATTGAACAATGAATCTGTTACGTTAAATATAAATCTACTAAATAATAATTAGAAGTTATTATTAGGTAGATTATGAATCCAATAATAGGTGATCTTCTTTTCTTTTATCCTGGAAATATATATTTAACACTTATTGAGGATAACGAAAAGTACCTTGTATTAAAAGATATATGCGATTGGAAATACATCTTTATGAAAGAAGATGGAATTCTAATTCCTAGGGACTACCTCTATAGTATAAATGAAGCGATACAATCAGGAGTGTATTCTAAGTCGAACTATAGAATATGCAGACTTTGATGGCTAGATGATAAAATATATTGACAAAGTTATCTAGCGACTAAAATATAGTTGTGCTCTCTTTTGGCATACTGGAGAAGATATTGTGAACAATCTTATCTACAAAGATAATATGACCCAGACAGAGGTGGATCTTTTTGCTGAGCAAATTGATGCACTAGAAAAGGCTTATCTTGAATCCGAACTATTCGAATCTCTTATGAGTCACGCCGAAGAATGGTGTGATGACTCTTCTGACATTTAAAATATTATAAAAACCATAAATATTTTTAATCTTTGTAGATTACGTTAATCCTAAGCTCTAAGAGTACTACATATATTATTGATTCATCACCTATCTTTTTCTTAAGAAAAACAACTATTTTATGAACATTAATTATATGGATTTTATAGGTGATATATGTTAAAGTTAGATTTTACTTCCGACTACCCACTAGAAGATGATTTTGATTTCGATATTGAGATTATAGAAGATGTAAGTTACAGAGCTCAAACCTGCTATAATAGACAGGTAGACTGTGATGCAGTATCTATGTCTGACCTCCTAAATAGGGAGGAAGATTATGTCTCATGATATCGTAAATAGGAAGGTCGCAAATCCTAGGTGGAGAGCTTCTTCTAAGACTTTGGTGCCCGAAGATGATTACGATGAGTATGTCCCAACATTCATGAGGGATGAAACAGAACTGCCTCCCAGTAGATACAGGGGTTGGATGCAGCCTAACCATTCTCAGAATAGAATTGTTTCTCCTGTTTTGAAAAATGATTATGGCGATTTAGTTGGCTCTAATAGACCGTATGAATTAGAGGACTCTCTGAAGCCTTGGAGATAATCTAAAGCTCCTCACAAACGGTGTAGACGCCACCAAAATGGTGCTTATAGTATAGCTAGGTCCCGATAGACCGCAGATTACTACGGGACCATAGTTGTAACGAAAAAGATTCCTACATAATATAACTTTTATGTTTTGGTGAATTACCTTGTTTCTCAAAGAAGTATCCCTAAAAACTCCAGAGGGTCATAGATACTTTAAATTTTATGAGTGCGAATTATGCAACATAAAAGCCTGGGAAGAACAGGGTTGCCCACTACCTTGGGACAAAATTAATTGGTGGTCATTAACCAAATATCATAAATCTAATTTTAAATTTGTTTGCTCACAATGTCTTAATGCAATCAAATCTGAAGATACCCTACCTAGAAGTGGGGTCTCGAAAAATATAACGCATCTTTCCCAAGCAAGTTGGAAAAGGCAAATGCCACTATCTCTGATTGACTTTGTAAGTCAATATAATGGAGATCCCGCACTTGAGATCACCATTAATATCCTAATAAATCAAGTGTATGAGGAGAACGTATAATGCAAGAGTATGTAACTTGGTACCTTGTCTCACAAGTTGTATGTCTAGTTTTGCTTTTCGCTAAGCCAAGCTTTTTCATTTCTTATTCGCCAGATCTCTCTCCTGAGGAAAGATTACAAAATGCGCGTAAGGAATTTGCAACACTAGCAACCGGATCATTCCTTCCCTTTTACCGAGAAATCGGTATGATTGGTACCGTTTTCTATTGGCTCTCAATCAAGAGACTAACTTCTGTCTGAGAAATAAAAAGACGAAATGGAGTATGGAATGTTTTATTCATTTGGACCAAATGAACAAGATGAAGAATTGGAGAACGAAGAATTCTCTGAATCAGAAACTGTACCACTTAGTTCCTTAAATACTCAGGAAGAATATAGCGAAGGTAGAATCTTTGGATCAGATTATTCTGATTACTGATTCATGTAATTAATTTCCCGAAGACCAAGGGATCGTAGGCAGAAATATATCTGACAGAAATTTTCTCCAAATCGTAAGTTGGCGTAGTTTGTGACTCTACGGCCATTTAAAAGTCACACCATATAATGCCCATGAGAATTACATGAAAGAAAGAACTTTGTATAAAGTAACCCTAAAAGAAGCTCACCAAAATAGTTTCGGCGTTGTTTTTCCGCAGGGTTGGGTTGGCTTTACTCATTTGGCTTCTAAAAATTACTTCTCCATTCCAATGGGTATGGATGAAGGATTTTCTGTTTTAAGAGAGAATTGCACTTGGGAGATTGTTCCGTGGTTTGATTTCCACAACAGCCTAACTCCAAGAGATACATAATGCATTTCCAAGTTGGAGATTTGGTGACGCTTCAATGGCGCGAAACCAGCGGAATGATCATAGAGATTAATGACCAAAGCACCTACCCATATAGGGTAGTTTGGTTTGACTTTCCGGAAAGAGTTATGGTCCAACAGGGTTACTACAATCGAACTCAAATAAGGAGGACGAATGACGAAGTATGATGTTGGAGATTTTGTCAGACATAGAATTCATGGTAATGATGATAACATTGGTCTTGTTGTAGATACCTCAGATGGTTATCATAATATTCTTGTTCATTGGATAAAATGGGGATATCAATTCTGCTATGTCGCTGGAGATCTGACTTTAGTCTATGATAGACCTCTGGATTGAATATGCCGCTAACTCTTCAGAAAAGAATCTATAGAATGAAGAAAATCTATGAAGGATTATCAAATTTCTATAACAAAGAGATCAATCTAATCCGCCCAGAAAATAGGAAGTACTATTCCCAATTTTGGATAGAGGATAAGAAGAGGGCGGCTTCAAAAACTTATGACGGGCTTTGCATTGTAATTTGGGATCATAAGATTGAATTTTGGACTTATTATGTCCACAGAGGAAAAATTAATACTGAAGATGTTCAGGTTGAATCGCTTTTATCTGTTCCATGGATTAAGCAAGAAGTTATGGCTTGGTACCTTTTAAATCTTCATTTATTTACGATCCCAAAGTAGGCGTAATGTTTAATGACCACGAGTCTTACAAAGGAATAACGGCTGGAACCTTTGTTAGACAAATATATTATTGGACAAAGGGAGTTGGGATTGTAACGGATTTAATTGACGAACGTTTCCTGGAAGTTTTGTGGTTTAAAAGTTCTGAGATAGAAAAAGTAAGCAGATATGAACTTTATGATATAAATATTACAGAAGAATCGGTTCATGATTAATACAATATTTGATGTTGGCGATGTGGTAACAACGTCGCAAGTATATGATGAACATTATTTTGAATCCTCAATTCTACCTACTCCCGGATCTGTGGGGATGGTGATGGAGGCTTTTATTCATGTAGATGCCGGGGTATCCAAGTACGGTGTAGCCTGGTTTAATTGGACGCCACCACAGAACTTTAAAAACGGACTATCGTGGCACAGCAATTCGGATATGAAGCTTTTTAGATAATCAGGTTTATAGCACTTAATTGCAAGTAGTCTGAATCAGACTTCTTATGAGTAAGATTCAACAAAGTTATTTTAAAGGTAAGCAATGTCGCAGCCTGAAATGATAGTGGATTCCGATGGATCGAAGAATTGGTATCTAAATGGCGTTCTCCACCGCGAAGATGGGCCTGCGTTAGATTGGAATAATGGATATAAATCATGGTACTTTCATGGGAAGCGTCATAGAATAGGTGGTCCAGCAGAGATAAGTGACGGTAGCAGATATTATCACATAAATGATGTAGAATATTCTTTTGAAGATTATCTTAACAAGTTGGTTGAACTAGGTTATGGGAAAGAAGCGGAAAAATTGCTTTGGGATTTAAATAATGTATAACCGGCCTATAACCTTCGGGATGGGTCAATGATATCCGGGGTTAATATTTTTTAGATAATCGGTTGACGGTGGTGGCACGGTGCTTATAGTATGAGTGTGAGGGACGGCGAGCCGGTGAGAGTCGGTAAAGCTGGAGAGCACAAAAGAATCTAGATAAACAAATTATCTAGGTTGAAACGCCCTAATGGAGAAATGGTAAACTCTGAAGACTTAAATAAAATTGAGCCTCATAGAAGAAATTTTATGAGTGAAGGCAGTCAAATTCGGGGAAAGCTAAAGTATAAATACTATGCTAATCCCGAGCCAAGCTGAGAGAGTATATCTCTCTGGCGTGCGTAGAGACTAGACGGCTGCTACCTAAGTCAAGAAATTGATATGGTAAAGGGATAGTCCAGACCACAAACAAGTTTTACTTGGTAACGAAAGTTATAGTGGTATGAAAATCTTCCGCCTAAAGGCTTGCCGGTTCGAGTCCGGCTTAGGGCACTTTTTAAAAGCTCTACCTTGCTCTAATCTGTGACTAGATATAGTAAGGTAGAGTTTTTACTATATATAGATGTTGCATCTAAACGATAGTAATATATTGCTATTTCATCGTGATAAACCTCGTCCCTAATGGGAAAATAATCAAATGATTGATGATAATATTAGTATGATGGATGTATTTCTGTTTGCCTGTTTAGTAATGCTACAATTTGCTATTTGGACACCTGGATTGCTTATGGTGTACCAAGACTTTCAAGGCCCATTAGACTTCTTGTTTCAAATGGCTTTATATGTTATTCTTGCTCCATTCTTGCTGCTACTTCAAGTAGCATTGATGCTACTTTTAGTTGTTGGAGCACCATTCATACTACCACTAATGATGATCGGCGGTGTGCTACAACTCTTTAGCGGAGGAGGTGGTGACTCCACTTCAAGAGGAAGCCCTTATGAGGGAGCAGGAAGTAATGATTGTGGCTATTGATTAAATAGCTTTGATTTACGGGTCTTATCTATTTCCTGCGCTCCGATTACTTTTGTTTCCGTGTCTCTTTATATGTTTTCTAACAGCATTATCTGAGACTTTAAGTTCTTTTCCAACTGCCAAATAAGAAGATGCCTCTACCATCTCAATGAGTGTATCAATGGCTGGCCATTCTATTTTTGTTGGAACATTTACAAATCCATTACAAGATTTGCAGCGAACTGATTTGAAATCTATTTTTTTTCCGCAATCACAGCACAATTTTGTATTGCGAGAAATGCGAGATTTAGTTTTCGCCTTCATTCTCTCGGCGTTGGTTGAGCATCTTCTTTTATTCTTGCCAGCATAGGTATCGGTTTGACTATGGCAGTTGGGACATAAAAGGCAAAGGTTTTCAATTCGATTATCGTTATTGACACCATTGATATGTTCTAGGTGCAAAGATATCTCTTTGCCATTCCATTCTGATATACCACAAGTAGAGCAGACGGTTTTCAAAATACCATTCTTAATAAGTCTCTTCTTTAATTTTGTCCTACAGTAAGTTGAATGCTCAACCATAACATCGTCTAGAGATAATGGTTTATTCCAATTATGCGTCCTGCCAAGCAAATGACCTTGGCCAGTAAAATGTGATGTATTAATATTTAATTCCTCAACTCGCTTATGAAAGCTAGAATAATTACCACCAGCTGGGATTAATGATAGCTTTTTTAAAACCTCTCTAACTGAGAAACTTTCTTCTACTGCTTTTCTAAATTCTTCTTCTGTATACTTTCTATGTTTGTTACGCATGTGGCACACTCCTTTATATGGTAGACATATTACCAGATTCCGGTTCGAATATTTGCCGCTTTTTCTGAATGTCTACCATTCCACCACAGATTAATGAATCTAATTTATTGGAATAAAATTCCAATTACAAACACCAGGTCATAATAAGGCCACTATATGCTTTCAGCATTTGGTGGCCTAAACTTGTTTCTCTACTTAAAAGATAATAAAATGTCAGATCAAACCGAAAGAAAAGTTGAATTTAAAGGCATAAAAAGATGGCTTCTCAATGATAAAATCCATCGTGAAAATGGCCCTGCTGTTGAATGGCCCGATGGAAGAAGGGATTGGTATCTTAATGGTTTGAGACATAGAGAAGGAGGGCCAGCTATTGAGTGGGCTGATGGTACAAAAAAATGGTATAGTAACGATGAACTACACCGCGAAGGAGGTCCCGCTATTGAATGGGCCGATGGTTCAAAGCATTGGTTTCTCAATGGTAAAAGGCACCGCGAAGGAGGCCCTGCTGTTGAGGATTCCGATGGAACAAAGCATTGGTTTCTCAATGGCAAGCTTCATAGCGAAGTCGGTCCCGCTACGGAGTGGCCCGATGGAAAAAGAGAATGGTTTCTCAATGATAAAAGATATAATTCTTTTGAAGATTATCTCCAAGGATTGAGATTATTAGGAAAGGAAGAGGCTGTAATTAACCTTCTCTTTAACTTGGATAAAGCATGAATAATAAACCTGTAATGAAAGTCGATGCCAACGGAACAAAAGAATGGTATCTCAACGGCAAATTTCACCGAGAAGATGGTCCCGCTATTGAGTGCTTCAATGGAATAAAGTGCTGGTATCTCAACGGTGAATACCATCGCGAAGATGGACCTGCTATGGAGTATCCCAATGGAATAAAGTGGTGGTTTCTCAACGGCAAGAAATTCTCCTTTGAAGATTATATTCAAGAATTGAGACTACTCGGAAAAGAAGAAGCTGTAATCAATCTTCTGTTTGAATTGGATGCAGTATGACAAATCAGCCTGTCACAAAAATTTGTGAAGATGGCACAAAGTGTTGGTATCTTAATGGTAAAAGGCACCGAGAAGGAAGTCCTGCTATTGAGTATCCCAATGGAACAAAGTGTTGGTATTTCAATGGCAATCTTCATCGTGAAGATGGTCCTGCTCTTGAATATCCCGATGGACAAAAGGTTTGGTGTCTCAATAATGAAGAGTTTTCCTTTGAAGATTATATCCAAGAATTAAAGCTACTCGGAAAGGAAGAAGCTGTAATTAAAA
>JACCDX011482738.1_pt1 | contig 20540 bp, 33 predicted proteins | sample 7449681 | NCBI WGS metagenome assembly JACCDX01 (sample SAMN15323450, study PRJNA562643) | freshwater metagenome | isolation source: river surface water | place: USA:Blue River Watershed | collected 2017-08-18
CCCTGAAATTCCGCGGCATATCATAAGTATTTTTTCCATACCACAAAACTAAGAAATAAATTTTAATAAAACAAGAAAAAGGAACCATTTCTGATTCCTTTTAATTTGGGTCGACATTGAATAATGTCAACTCTCCACCACCTTGTTTTGATAGAACAAGGAAACTATTTTGTAACCAATGCTTCAATTTTAGATCTAACTTGATCTGTTAGGTTGATTTCTATTGTATTTGTTACAATAATACAATTAACTAATGTGTTTGCCGGAATATTAATATAAAAAGTATCTCCATTGAAGAATGATAGGTTTTCTTTGAGTTCAACACTTGCGTGGACCATCTTTAAGAAAATCTTAAATTGTGTCTGGTCAACAAATGTTTCATTAAGTAACTCACCGTGATTTTCGTGTATGATTCTTATATTGTGTCCTGTTTTCATATTACAAATATAGTAATAATATTCAAACAAAACAAAAAAACCCCAAAAATCATTTTATGAACCTTTGGGATTTTTAAGTTATTACCAACAAAATAAGAAGGATTTTTGGTTTTTATGTGTTATATAAATACAACATAATTAACGAAAAGTCAAAATTTTTTTAAAATTTTCATCATACTTTCGTTTTTTTCGGTGATAGGTAGTTCATTTTTACCAAAATACTGGCATTTTGTATGCTCTTTACCATCTTTAGCTTTTTTTAGATCCGGCATTATTTTTTTGTCAGAATCAAAACCATATATGAATATAATTTTTGTTTTTTCTGTTTTATTTTTTACATAACCGTTCAAAATACCAACTAATTCCAATTTTTCCTTATCAACCTTTAAGTTTGTTTCTTCATTAAATTCTCTTACAGCTGCGTCAATTGGTAGTTCACCATCCTCAATATGTCCAGATGGAATTGACCACACTAATGGTAGTGATTCATTTTTTCCTCGTTTACATAATAGAATCTTATCATTATGTTTTACGACAATTCCTGATATTTTTTTTAAACCGGACATAAGCTATATTTATATAAATATGGAGATTTTATTAAATAATAATTTGTTGAATGTCAAATGTGTTATGAACGCAAAAGATATTCAAAACGGTATGATGAATAAGAAATTTTCAAAAGATTTTGATGGTATGTTATTTTTGTTAAATGGTAACAATCATTCCTTCTGGATGAAGGATTGTATAATTCCACTTGACATTATTTTTATAAATGATAATAGAGTCACTAAAATACATTCTAATTGTAAACCATGCAAAAAGGAACCTTGTAAACGATATACCGGTAAAGGTGATATGGTTTTAGAATTACCAGGTGGTTTCTGTGATAAATATGAAATAAATGTTGGTGATATTTTGGTTGCTAACGATTAGTTTTTAATGTATCAATGTGGTGTTGTAAATACCATAAAGCCTTTTCCAGGTCCTCTAATTCTTTACTTGAATCTTTTTTTCCGGCTCTTGAAATATATTTAACGGTATTACCTAACGAGAATCCAAGATCCCAAGCATCTATTACTTTTATTGCTTCGTAAACATTATTTTGTCCACCATAATGACTTGGGTGATTTACTTGTTCCTTATTTTCCATCTTTTTCTTTGATTTTGTTTACAAATTTTCTAATTTCTTTTCCCAATTCTTGGTCATTAGGTAAATTTTTTACTAACTCAATAAGTTCTTTTTCGCTCATACTATTCAACTTCAATTTTTTTATAATCAACAAATTTTTTCTGGTCTATGTGGGAAATTAACTTTCGTTTGAAGAGGGGTAGTAATGTTTCTTCAATTGGGAAATCACCATTACAAACCATTTCAACTACTGATAATTTCTTTTTATCTTCCAGTTGACTAAATGTAGAGATAATTTTATTTACAGTCAAATTATTTTTTTCACCATTATAGATTTGATTAACGATTACTTTACTTTCCGGTGAGTTCTTAGCCGCCGGTTTTTTTTCATATTCCCAAACTATTATTTTTTTGTTTTTTTTGTCAATAAAATAAAAAAATCCAGAATTATTGGTAATATTTTCTTTATTCTTTTTTACAACTAAATAAATCTTATCAAAAACAATCTCCCAAACCGATTTGGCAATATTAAAATACTGAATCATTCTTGGTGTAGTATATGATAGAATCTTAATAAATTCTTCGTATTCATTTTTTGACATTTCAGGAATGTCCTTAATCTTTAAATCCTTAACTAATAGTTCATCGTCTATCGTTGCGAATTTTTTATTTGTATATATGATTTTTTTATCTTTAACTAAGGTCTGGACATTCGCCAAATGTAATGCCAATTCAATAAATCCTGGATATAATTCCATATTATCCAGTTTTTCACCCATCTTTTGAAAATATGATAAAAGTTTGTATTCTTTGTGTTCACTATCAATTGGTTTTTCAAACATCCAGTCGGTGTTCATTAAAAATTCTATTTTCTTTTTTCTTCCCATTTGACATAATAATAACCATATAATATTACCTGTAAATATTAATCGGTTCTCATAACAACATAATAAGTTCCATTAATCTCGATTTGATCATAGTTACCATCATACCCATTAAGTGCGTCACCATAATTTGAGTCGTCAATTAAACTTTTTAATAAATCATCTTTATCAACAAAATCTACCATAGCTTTAAAATCATAACCCATATCTTCTAAAAACCCAACTGGATCTCTTCTTATACCATCTAATCTATCTTGTACCGCTTCCTCAATTTCATCCTCATTAGGGTCGCCATCCGGATTATCTTTTATTTCTTGTATTTCATATTCAATATCAGAAATTCTACTATCACGATCATCTTCTTGTTCTTCCGTATCTTCGTCATCATATATTTGATGTGGTGATACTACTTGACCATCTTTATATAAAACCCAATGACTTGTATGTGGGTCAGTGCTTGTATTTTTATATTGAAATCTATTACCTTCTTCGTCCTCAAAATCAAAAACATCCCCATCTTCTTTTGTTGCATACTTTATTGGTGCTCTTACACCTTCATTCTTATATACCCATTTTTCCATTTCAAGTAACCAAATTTCTTCTTCTTGGTCATCACTTAAATCTTTTTCAACACTATAATTATCTGGTTCTTCTCTTACCCATTCGTCAATTGCAGTTTCAAAATCATCAGCAACTTTATCACCATCAATATGATATAATAATGAATCTCTATTAAGGTATGATACTGGGTCATCAACCCACTCTTGGTAGTAGTCCCTCATTGATTCATCAGCTTCTTGTTCTGTTCCAACTGAAATTACAAAACCTTCACTTACTGACCTAAATGAATCTAATTCATAATGACCACCATCTGGAATCAAATCATAAACATCGGTATATTCACCTTCAAGTTCATCAACTCTTTCTTGTATTTCATCAAATTCATTGGATAGTTCATCATATCTTTCTTCATCTTCTTCTTGACCCATTTGAGTTTCAAGTTCCGATAATTTTGTTTTTAATTCTCTTAATTCAATTTCCTCATCTTCTGTTCTAGCTTTTAGTAAACCTAAATCTACAGCATATTCAAAAGCAGCATTTGCCTTTTCACCCTCGGTATCAGTATTATTTAAATTCCAAGCGTCATCTTCTCTTCTTTCTTCAGCGTCAGCTAATTCTCTTTGTCTTTTTCTTCTATTAAGTTCTTTTTCCCAAGGCGTGCCCCAAATACGAGGATATCCAGTAACTTCAACATTTTCTAATGATTTAATACTTGTGTTTGAAACATCTAAATTTCCCTCAACTTTAATTGGTCCAAGGTCTGTAATTCTTTTTTCATTACTTAAATTTAAATTACCGGTAACAACTAATTTTTTACCTTTGAACTTTGGTAATCTTGGGATTCCGTGTGCTTGGTAATAAACTTTTTTTAACCAATCTAAATATTCTTGTGGTGAAATTCGTATTTCATTTTCTTCTTGTTCTTTAATTATATCCTTAATTAAATTAATCAAATTTGATTCAGTAAGTTTAATCGTCCTTTTCATATGTTATAAATATTAAAAACTTTACAAATATTGTAATCATTAGATATTTATAGTCAAATAAACATTCAAAAAACAACAAGCTATGTCATGCGGATGTAAAAACAAAGGAAACCAACAATCAGCAACACAATCAACACCAAAAACAGTTTCGGAACAAGCGAAATCAAGTTCTGTAAAAGAATCTGTTAAAAAAATTGTTGAGAAGTATTACAACAAAAAATAATTTCCTTTGGCCAAAGAAAAAATTAAGGTGGGAGTAATTTTCCACCTTTTTTTATATTTATGAAATATGGCAAATATAGATTCCTTTATTGAAGAGTTCAACGATTCTGGTTTTGATGGTAGAATACAAAAAGTTTTTATCAATTTAATTAACTTTCTTCGTATTGTTGCAAAAAACAATAAACAAGGTGAAATTGATATTTCAATAATTGATTATGATGATTTTAAAAACAATCAAAACTTATTTGATTTTCTTGACAAAAATGGTTTTGTCGAGGAAAGGACTTATGAAGAATTTGATGATTCCGCTAAAAATTATTTTCTGGATTACTGGATTAATAAAAATCCAAATGAAGCTTTAAAATATATTTGTGATCATCTTTTAACAGATGTTGAGATGAGGTCTGATGGTTTTTGGTTAAGGTTAAGGGATCGGGAAGAATTAGCCGATTTTTTTGATAATAGCGGCCGTGATACGACAGCAAAAGATTTGGCAAAAGCAATTTTAAGTGAAGATGATAGTTGGTTTGGTCGTTGGTGGGATACAACCGATGATGTTTATAATGATGTAATTGGTGAACTGGATGATGCCAATAAAAAACATTTAGCCGATTACATTTTAAAACATATTGGAAATCAAGATTTAAATGTTGAGGATTACGGAGCTGATTTCTTTCACGAATTAGCTGAAATTCAAGCAAGAGATGGTTTTTTTCAAATAACACAAGATGATGTAATGTCTTTAATTGATGATCGCGAAGCGATGAATGAACTTCTTGATGGTGATTTAGACGAACTAAAAAGTGAGTTAAATTCAATACATAATAACGCATATAATAGTGCGTATGAAAATGAATGTTATTCCCTTGTATATAATGGGCTTGATCAATATTTTTCATCAAAAATTATGGAAGAAACGAAACAAGTTGGTGAAAAAACAAGATTCATACCTTATATTAAAATTAGATTTTTTAAAACTGATGTGTTAAAGTTTATTGAAGAAAACGCTGGTGGTGGTTATAACGATTCTAATTTAGAATATTGGGGTAGTTATACCGGTATGATGGGATCTCTTTTTGAATCTGGTTTTTATGAGGCGATTGATTTTAGAATACCAGATTATCCTAGTTGGAGTTTAATAAAAAAGAATATAAACGAATTTTTCGGAGATTATATTTAACTATTTAACAATTCGATAAAAAATCATATCCATTATAAAAAAATGGTATATGAGAAAAATTAATAAAAATTCTAGGAGAGGCATTGTAAATTTATTCGCCGATTTTATTCTAACAAGAATAGACAAAAAAGAAAACTCAATTATCCAGGTTACAGATTGTGAAACATTTTTTGTTATAAATGGTCAGACGACAAGTGAGGTAGTATTGGATATTGATAAAATTAAAACCGATTTTTCTGAATGGTTTGGTGATATCTTAAAAGAAGTTGGTATTGAAAAAATCAACACAATTGATGTTATCACCTATGGTCAAGAAATTAATAACATTGAGAAAGGTTGGATTACAGTAAACAAAGATGTTTTTGTTGATGAACCGGAACCAATCTATGAACTAGCGGTAACATCAGAATTTCCATATGGTTATTCATTAAATTGTGGTCGTTTAATGACCTACTATTCACACTACATTTTTAATCATATGTATGGTTTATTAAACATTGATGATGCTAAACTTTATTTTACAAAAGAAGAAGATGAAGACGAGGATTTAAAAATTAAAGTAGTTTCTGATTCCTGGATTAATTCACATTCAATAAAATCTTTAATACTTGATGTGTTTTCCTTTGATTTAAACGAATTTAATGAAAAAGTTAAGGATTATGATCTATTACAAGATATTTTGTTCCCAGAGAAAGAAAAACCATATCTGGAACAAGATATGTTAGAACATATAGTTGTATTTTGAATTAAAATCCCCACTTTAAAGGTGGGGATTTTTTTTCATTCGTTAATAAAAGATTTTATAATTTCAAAACCTTCATTTATATCATCAAAATCTCTTTCTGGTGCAAACAACTCTGTTAACGGTTCATCGGATTCCGGAGATTCAATTAACATAAATGCCGGAACATAATCATTACCGGTTATGTTTACAAACATATCGTATTCTTCTTCGTGTTCGTGAATATCACGATCAACAAAATCAATACCTTCTTTGTTTAACATTTCTTTTAATTCTACACAAAAAGGACAACTTTTCATTGTAAAAATTACAGCGACTTTATCCATTGATTAATTCTTTAACTAAATCGTTTAAATGTTCTTCAGATAAAACACCAACCTTTGTATCAACAACTTCACCAGCGTTGAAAACTTTTATTGTTGGTATACTTCTGATACCGAGACCCATTACAACTTCTCTATTTAGATCAGCATCCATTGTATACATTTGAACATCACTTGTATTTTCTCTAGCAATTTTTTCAAAAATAGGTTTCATCATCTTGCACGGACCGCACCAGCTGGCATGAAAGTCAACGATTATTTTTTCACCATTGTTAATTTTTTCTTGTAAATCTACACTACTAATTTCCATCTTTTAATTTTATTAAATTTTTTATAAAGAAAATAGCTTCGTCAGTTTTTTCGGATTCAAAATATACCGTTATTTTGTAACTAATTTCACTAATGTCCTTCCTTGATAAATATATATAGAACCCGGACTTATTCTCAAAAATTGCCTCAAGATATTTAACTTCACCCTCAACTTCAATCATATTGGATAATTTTAAGGTGAGATTCTTTTTTATGAGAGTTTCTGGCGTAACTCCAATTGGTGTATATAATTTAGTTTTTGAGTAAATTTTATCTTTTTTACCAAAAAATAAATCTAAAATATTAGGATCCTTTTCTTCCATAAGAATAAACATAAAAAAAGTGGTGAGAAAGTCACCACTTAGTTACAAATTTTAACAATTAGTATTTGTTTTTGTGTTTTTCCTTACGAGAATAATGTTTTTTACTCTTCTGAATAATTGGTCTTGTTGCAGCCCATATCTCCTGAAGTGTAATTTCAATTGTTTTCATCTTATAGTGTTTTAAATATTGTTAATTATTTATTTTCAATAAAGATATAAAACTTTTTCTAATTACCAAAATTAATTTAAAATAATGTCACCAAATTTTGTTTTCTGAATAATGTTAGTGATATCAATTTTTTTATCTGATACCATATCTGGCATTTTTAACTCAAGAACAATATCCATAATTTGTGCTTTGGTTAATACAAAATCATTACCTTCTTTATAGTTTAGTTCACTCCTTTCTCGCAATTTTTGAAAGAACTCATCTTTTTGGGATTGTCCAATTAAATCCATCAAATCGTTTGGGTTATTCTCAAAAAAAGATATTAGATTTGAGATATAAATTTCGATATCAACATTTTTCATAATAATATTTTTAATAGGTACAATCACGAGTCATTTCCGGTGGGAAATTAACCTCCCAGAAGTCACCGTCGCTAGGTGTGAAATATTTTAGAATCTTAGGCGATAAGGTGTCATAGTTAATTCCACAATCTCTAATTGTTACAAACTGAAGACAAGTTAGGTCTGCCAATGATTCTGGTAGTGTTGTTAAATTTTTATTATTAATCAATGTTAAGAATCCTAAATTTTTTAAATTACCGAATGTTTTTGGTAATTCTTTAATTCCATTATCAATAACTAATATTTTTAAATTTTTAAACTGGTCGATTGAATCAGGTATGTTTATTGTAAAATCATCTTTTGACTTATTCTCAAATTGGAAGAAAGTCATATTTTCTGGTAATAGGGTAAAGAAGTGGTCTAACCCAAACATTCTAACATACTTACCATTGGATGAGTTAGGGTATTCAAGTGTAATATAATCAGGATCAAAATCTGTGATGATTTCTTTTGAGAATTTAGCTTTAAGGCTCTTATAGTATGGTCTCATTTCTTTACTTAAAATAACTTCCATATCATTTTCACTTAAATCTTTTAAAGATTTTTGTAATAATTTTTCTTTTTTCTTAGATACATAATATGACATAGCACTTGGTGTTAATACTCTCACCATACCAGCGCTTAATTCATTTCCAAGTCCAATATATTTCTTTTGTAATTCTTCCGGAAAATTTGCAAATATTTTATCACCATCTTGTGTGCTTTTCAAGTCAGGACTTCTTAATTCCAACCATAGTTCAACTTCTTGTGGACCACCAAGTTCTGTAATCGGATCTGTTGTTTTTAGATTATATGATTTAAATTTTTGTAATTTATCTTGATCTTCATTGGTATATGGTTTTGCCTTTAAATACTCTTCCTTACCTTGTAATACAGGAACTTTTTTAAGAATCTCATCCCACGGAATCACGGTTCCACCGGCATATCTACCACTATTAGAACCATCGGCCAAACGCTTCTCACCATATTTATCAACTAATACAACTGAAGCGTAGTTCAAATCAGATGTTGGTAAGTTTTTATTTATCACATAATATAATGTTAAATTTTGGTTCAAACGGTAATTGTAGTAATAATTTGATGCACCTTCCCAGGATGTACACCATCTCCTATCTGGAGCAAATTTCTTTCTAATGTTAATACACTTATGTTTTTGATCCGGAGCAAAGATTAATACATTATCATCTTCATATGCAATATCAACATCGCTAGTATCGATTTCAGGAACTGAATATTCACTCTCATCCATTGGTGTGTAACCATCAACAATATGTTCAAATTCTTCAAAAGTCATAAACGCACTTAATTTTGTATTAAGTGGGATTAAATTGAAGTGTTTAACGAATCTTTTAGCTCTTGGTAATATTGCAGTCATTGGGTCCTCATCCGGTGTTGTGTCGTGGAATTTTTGTGTAATTGCCGCAACTAACTCATTGATACCTTGATTGTTAAATTTACTGAAATACTTATCAACAAGTGCCGTCAATTCAGATGGATTATATGTTGATACATCTTTTTTAAATTCTTTTAAGTTTGGAAAATGTGTCTTAATTTCAAAGAATTTTTTAATATTCATCTTTGTTAATTGAAGGTCGGTCCCTTTATATTTTGCAATATAATCTTGAACCATACCATCTAAATCTTTTTTACTCTTCTGTTTTACAGCTTTATCATTGATTAATGATTTAATCTTATCGTATGAGTGTCTAAAAATATCTTTGTCTTCATTACTAAATGAACTTTTAAATCTTTCAAAATCCGCGATTGTTTTTCTAATCTCATCTTCCGTTTCGTTTGTTTGGTTCACGAACTTATCTACAAGTTTTTTTACTGTAGATTCTGGATATTCAAGTAATATTTTTTTAGTTGTAATATTTTCTTTTACAACTTTTGATAAAAGCCCAATTAATTCCATAAATTATTTTTAATTATAAATATCTTATTTAGCCAAAAAATATAAAATTTAATCTTCTATGTCAAATGAAAAAAAAATAAATCTTTTATTTGGTAATTATAAAAAAACTATTACCTTTGTATTGTTGATGTAATCAATATTACTAAAACAAGGATGTCAGTACTCCTACTTAACAATCTGACCACTGAAAACTGGGTGAATCGGTTTGGGTTAATTACCTCAATTCTGGGAATGAAACAATTTAAAACCCCATCTCAAATAAAGGTGGGGTTTGTTGTATTTATAAATATGAAACTATTGAGTGTTTTAAAAGATTTAATAACAGAAGCTATTTTTATTGACGAGTTTGATATTGATGATCAAAAAATTAAAATAGTTCAGACATATGAATCTTTGAGGGCTGTTTCACAATCAAGTAAAACTGGTAGGGTTGATGTTGATGAAATTATGGATTCAATGTCGGATATTTATGATGTAATAATTGAGCAATCTTTTATTGTTTTAGATGCCTGTAGAATTGATTGTGCTTTAGTTATTCGTGATTTTAGATTAGGTTTTGATTATCAATTATTTATTAAAAAAGATAAAAACGATAAATTAGTAATTAGTATAAACACATCAATTAGACATCCAAAAGATTTAAAGAATAGTAAAAAGAAAACAAGAGAAATTATAATAACAAGAAATGAAGATGTTATAATTAAAGAAATCTTAGAATTGGATTTATTTACTAAAATTATTAAAGATGATATTATTATCTATATAAAATAGATATATGGAAAAAGTAGAAGCAACAAAAGTAGGATGTCAATCTTGTAAAACAAACAAAGGTGTAAAAAGAACACAATATTTTTTATACACCCTTGGTGGACTTATGTTTGGTTTATCAATATATGGTGGTATTAGATTATTTAAGGATATTATGAGTTTATTTTAATCTCTACTATATTTCAAATATTGATTAATTAATAGATCACCCCCATTTTCAGTTTTAAATCCCTTTCCTTTTACCCTTAGTGGTTTTGAGGTATCAATCTCTTTTGGGTATTTAATTGTCATTGAACCTTCCGGATGTGGGATTTCAAAAGTATCTTTTTCCAAATCTTTCAATGAGAAATAAAGATTATAGATCAAGTTGTTTCCAAACTTTTCAAAGTTTTTCTCTTTCTCCATCTGGATTCTTATTATTAGGTCACCATATACACCATTTCTAAAATCTCCTTGTCCTTGCATTCGTAAGAATTGTCCATCATCAACTCCGTGTGGAAGTTTAATGTCAACATTTTTAATTTCATCTTTATTTCCTTTACCACCACAAGAATGACAAGGGTTTATCATTATTTTTCCGGAACCAGAACAAGTCGGACATTCAACAGTAACCATCTGAAAAAACATATTTGATCCGACTTGTCTCACAACTTGTCCTTGACCACGACAGGTTGAGCAAACTTGACTATCACCACCACCACCGTCACAAGGTTCACACTTTGATTTTCGTTTATAGGTTATTGTTTTATTTTTACCCATAAAGGATTCAATCACACCAACAGAAACATTTATATTTGTGGTGTGTGTTCTTTGTTGTGTCTGTTGTCCGAAAACACTATTGAATAAATCACTGAATGAGGATCCATAACCACCACCCATACCACCGAATGGATTTTTTCTTTCAACATCATATTGTTTTCTTTTGGTCTCATCACCAATCGTATCATAAGCAACGGATATTTTCTTAAATAAATCCTCACTACCACCTTTATCTGGGTGATTTTCTTTTGCCAATTTTCTATATGATTTCTTTATCTCTTCTTGTGTTGCCGTTTCCTCAACACCTAAAATGTCATAGTAATTCTCAGTATTCATTTATTTAATCTTTTTAATATACTTGGTAAATATAGGAATATTTTTATGAAATATCTAATAGTTCTTTTTAAAAATAAAGAAAGAAAAAAAATTCTAAAGAAATTTAAAACCTTTGAGAGAGCGAATTCTTTTTTCACCGGTTTAACAAATACTGAAGTGATCTACGATAAGAAGGTTGAGAATGGTGAGGTTGTTGATTTTGAAATTGGTTTACTTGAGAAGGACTCAAAAGATTTTGATATTTACTATAAGAAGGATAATCTTGGTAGACAAATTAAAGTTGAGCTTGATGATCCAGAGTTTAAGATTATTAAAGTTTCTGACTATAAGGTTGAGGAGTTTCTTTTTGATATTCAAACGAACAAGAAAATAAGTTTTAAAAAATTTTATAACACCTACTTAAAGGGTGGTGGTTTGAAATTCATATCAAGTTTAAATAATAAAATTGTTATCCAGGAAGATGACAACTACAACTTATTTTCGTTAAAATGTGAGCCGGAAGTTAATAGATTTTTAAAAATACTATCTGATGTTCTATATAGTAATAGGAGAAGTGACTGTGTGGTTGTTCCGGAAACAACAAAAGATCATAAAAAACATTTATATTCAGTTTTAGAACAAAGGGGATTTTCAAAATCAACCCTTTATAGACGATCAACTACCTACTTTTCCAGTTAATCTTTTGATAAAGGTATTCCAAAAAGATTTTTTTTCTTCAATTGGTTTTTCTTCTTTTTTAATTTCGGTTTCTATACTACCTTCTAATATAAAAATTACCTCAACACCCGAAATATCAATTTTAAACCGATCTTCTTTGGTGTTTAGTTGTTTAAAGTTATTCTTAACTCTATAATAATCGTGTGGTTTTAATTCAAAGACAATGACACCAACACCATCTGGAAACACATTTTGTATCCCATCGGTAATTAGTGCCAATTTTTCTAAATCCCCAACAACACTTTCTTCAATCTTTGCCATATACTAATTTTCTCTTCTTTAATTGGAATTATATCTTGTTTTTTTAATTGTTTAATTTGTGATATAAATTCCATCTTTTCTCTTTGAAGTTGTTTGTCGTCTTGTTCAAACTCATTCTTCAACCATTGAAGGCTTTTCTCCTTCTCTGTTAGTATCTTGCTCATCATCCTCTAATTTAAGTTTATCTGTTTCAAGATCAAATTTCAAATCTTTGAGTATTGTTAAATTTTGTTTTTCAAAGATTGTTTTCAATTCTTTGACTTTCATATTAAACAATCTTTCTTTCTCCTCAAGTTCTTTATTGTATTTTATAACATTTTTGATACTTGCCGCAATTGAATTTATCTTTTCTTCCTCAAATTCGGAGACAAATGAAATCAATCTTTTTGTTGGGTCTTGTGATTCGTTTTCCACAACATTGTTTTCTTGTATGAATTTTTTTGGTAGTTTCCATTCATTTGGGAATGACATATCAAAACTCAAAAAGGTTTTAAGTTTTCTAATTGATTGTATGTATGGATAAAAATCACTAAATTCTTTATAGATGCTCATTTTATTAATTTTGTATTATATATGTTATGAGGTAGGAAATTAAGACCGCGTAAAAAAATAACTCATTCCTTTGTAAATTTAACTTCTGAGGTGGATTTTGTAATAATGCTACTATTGTTTTAAATGTTAATCTTATTACACCAATCCAAGAAAAAATAAAAAAGAAAAGAAAAATAGTTTCAATATTAATCATTTTTTTTAGCTTCTAAAATTTCACCTCTTAGAGTTTTTAACAACTCTCTTAATTCTTGTGCTGATGATCTTGCTCTGGTTCCGGCTGATTTGTTACCTTTTTCAAAAAATTTTGTTGTTTCAGCTGATAATGTTTCAACCAATGATTTGATTTTTTCTAAAGTTTCCATTTTTAATTATTTATTGTTTATTAAAGTAAAAGATATTAGATTAAAGTAATTTAGTAAACATTTATACTCATATTTTTATCCAAATTCTTGTATATGGTTAATATAAGGTCTAAATCGGATTGTGTGAATGATTGTTCAAGGTCAAAAACATCTCTAAAAAATTTATCAATTGATTCCCTAATCTTTTTTTCTTTTTGTTTGTAGAAGATTTCATCAAAAAATGTGATAAAATAATCATAATGTTCACCTTCAAATTCAAAGTTTATATTTTCTTTTCTAAAATCCTCTAATAGTTGACTCCAGCACCAATTGAAGTGTTTTTCATTATCTTCCTCAGACATACTTATTTTTGTCTCGTTTGTATCTTCAAACCCAAGATATGTGGTTGTTATTTTTGAAAAGAGTGCATTACAAAAATCATAATACAATTCCATTTTTTCTGGATATATATTATTCATCTTCATCCATAAATCAACATCATCTTTTTCCACTTGTTTTGTGATGTAGTTAAAAAAATTATTCTCCATAAACTATCTGTTGTCTATGGAGAATAATACCAAACTTATAATACAAGTAAATTATTGAGTTCTCTTATCGTAATTAATAAGTTTTTGAATTTTTGAGAACTCCTCTAAAACAAGATTTCTTTTTCTGTCTAACTCAGATTCAACTTTAATGTTAACACCGGATCCTGAATTCTCACCGGTTCCATCTGTTACTGGTTGTTTTGATTTTCTATAGGCCGCCATTTTTGCCTTATTATATTTCTTATCTTTCATTTTTTTAGTTAGTTTTTCACCAAGATCTGTCTCTTCAGCATTTGCCCATTTAGGATTATTACCAGTTCTTGACGATCCCTTGATGTTATCACCAACCCATTTTTCATCATATTCAATTTCATCCGGAACTAAATTTTCCATTCCAGGTCTCATATAATCATCTAAAAATTCTTTTCCTTCGTCAGACATTGTATATTTTTTGGCTTTCATTTTTTCTAATTGCCCATTTCCTTTTGGGAAAAAGTCAGGATTAGTATCATAATCACCTTTTGACCCATCTTTTAAGTAATCAGACATTTTCTTTTTAACTGAACTCAAGTAGTCATCGTTTTCTTTTTTAGATTTTTTTACAGATCTTTCGTATTCACCATAACCTTTTGGTGTTTTACCTTTAGTGATATTACTTTCTTCCTTTAAAACCGCTTTTTCAATTATATCTAAAAGTTTTTCTTCACTAACAATAAATCCTCTCCCTCCAATTTCTAATTTATATTTTGTTTCTGGCGTTTTATTTTTTTCTTTTTCAACAATATTCATAATGAATCTATTAAATTCGGATTCCGTCATTACAAATTCTTCACCATCAATTTCTAAACTATAAGATACAGATTCTTTTCTTAATTTATCAAAATCAGCTTTAGTTAATTTACCAAATGGTTTTGCTTTATCTAATTTATTTTGATTACCATATAGTTTTTCCATAACTTCACCCTCTTTCATTCCACACTCCATACATTCACCTTCTTTCATTTCACCACCACATTCACAAGTTTCACCTTCCATCATTTTAGATCCACACTCCATACATTCACCTTCTTTCATTTCACCACCACATTCACAAGTTTCACCTTCTTCAACATAATCAAATGATTCTCCTGGTTTGTTGAACTTCAACTTTTCCATAACTTCACTTGTTTTATCTTCAATTGTTTCTCTTAATATTTTTTTTGTTAGCTTTTCTATTAAATTTTTCATCTTTACTTTTTTTTAATAAATATCATTTAGTATTTCTTTTTACCATTTCATTATAAATTATTTCCGTAATAATATCTTCGTGGATTTGTAATTTACTTGAAACGCTATTTATTACTTTTTTCACAGTTTCGTTTTCAAAAATTTTAAGGGCGTTAATATCACCTTGATTACAATATGGGAACTTCTTACATTTTTTTTTAACCTGGACGAACTTACCACCCGGAATTTGTGTTTTTGATTTACCACCCCAATCTTTTTTACTTGTTGATTTGGCCCACGCTTTTGGTGTTTCGTAAGCGCCAGAACTAGCGCCAGATGATGTCGCTTCTTTTGTTTCAACTTTCTTTGGTTCTTCACCAGAAAATAACGGTTCATATGATCCGGAACTACCACCAGTTGCTGTAGCTTCTTTATTTTCACTTTTCTTAGTTCTACTTTCCAAGATTGAAGTTAAAAACTCTCTTAGATTTTCTGGATTTTTTAGAAATTCTCTAATTTTTTGTTTTATTTTATTTGCGGATAATTTCTTATTTTTAACCAATTTTAAAATGTCCAACATATTCTCTGGATCCTTTAAAAAATCTTCAGGTTTTTTGTATTCTTCCTCTTCACTCAAAGATTTGAGAGCTTTACTTCTTGCTTCAGAATTACCAGCAGTTAAACTAGCAACCATTTGTTGTAATTTTGGTTTGATTTGATCTTCCATTATAACTCTCTATCTTTTTTATTTAAGTTTATCATCAAACATAAATGTCTGATTCAAAAAAATTATTTAAAAACTAAAACATAAGTTAGTCCAACAATCACTGAACCACTCAATATTTCAACAATTATGTTTTTTGTTTTAATTCTTTTAATATCAATTCTCAAATTCTTATTCTCTTCATCTAATAATTTATACTTTGATTCCGAAAGTGATATTATTTGTGTATTTTTTTTATCAAGTTCTTCAAATTTCATAATTATTTTTTCGTTCTTTAACACTTTCTTCTCAAGTTCACCGATTTCGTTAAGATATAATTCTTCTTGTTTTTTTAATCTATCTAATTCGTTTAAATCAATTAAAATTGATTTGCCAACCTTAAATGGAATATAAAGTGTTGTTGAATCAATGTTTTTCTGTGAAAAAGAAAAACTTGTTAATAATACAAACAATATGTTTAATATAACTTTCATTTAATAATTGTATTTTTTTCTCAATGCTGAATCTACTTGTTTAGCATCAAAAGTTAATATATTTTCTTTTTCAAACTCGTAGTAGTTGTTTATAGTCCTTCTATCTGTTTTAATCTTAGCAATTGTTGAATCAATTTTTAATATATCTTTCTTGTATACCAAAATTGAATCATTTAATTTTTTTTGTTCTTTTTTTAATCCGTCTATTTTTAGATCCAGCTGTTCCAGTTTATATTTCAACAACTCCGATCTATCTTCAGCCGGTGTAAACGCTCTTATAACCAGAACAATTAAAAGTATTGTTCCGATTGACTGAATAATGAATTTAAAATTATATTTAAAAAAATCTTTCATTCTTCTGGTGTTGTTTTTTTTCTACTTGCAATAATTTTAGACCATTTTGTTTTAAACTTTTCGTAATATTTTTTTAAATCGACTAAAAATCCTAAATATTCTTCATCAATTTTTGTCATCGTTCCATTTATATATACACCGTTTTTCTCACCAATAGTGTAGAAAAATTCAACATCAAGTTCTGTTATCTTTCCAGACCACTCAACATTATTTTCATATAAATTTAATTTATTAAAATCCACAAGTTCGGATACCTCCACAACAAATTCATCCATAGTTTCTTGGAAAGCTTTCTTATCCTCAGTTGTTAACTGTAAGTCCTTAGTATCTTTACTGTGAATTACCATAATACCACCAGATATTCTATAACCTTTCTTTTTTTCTGATTTGTTTGGTTCTTCTTCTTTTTCGTCAGAATCGGCTGTCTCATATTCTTTTTCAGTAACATCAACATCTTTAACCATTTCCTCTTGTTCCGAAATTAATCTATAATTGTTTTTGATTTGTTTTGTCTCAGTTTCGGATATTTGAGTATTTAGTGCCTTTCTTGACGCTTCCAATAATGATTTAATTTCTTCGTATCTACTCATCTTCAATTTTTTTTAAAAAATATTCAAAGTCAAATGATGGGTTTAGATCTGTAGAATCAACAAAGAAATTACTTCTCGTTAGAATCCCATTTATCTTTTCCGCACCATCCACCTTAGTGTTATGTCCTACAAATTTTTTTTCAATGTTTAATTCATTAATTAATTTTTTACATAAAAATATTGTAGAATCTAATTGTTCTTTCGTGTAAGTATCCCAAAAAATAAAATCTCTCCATTTTTTTTCTAATGGCTTACCTTTATAAATACTTCCAATCCAATTAATGTAACCATTTTTTAATGGTTCTTTTTCTAACCACCCTAAATTTTCTAAACAAATTGTAATGGAGTTCTTATCTATCTTTTTATTATTAAAAATTCTGGAGGTTTCGTCTTGTTTTAGGAGTTCCAATATTTTACCTTCTTTGTCAATAAAATAGTTTGGTATCTTATCATATTTACCATTACCCCTATATTTTAGAGCTGTCAAATATTCCTCAGCAACTCTTGATGAGTGCATTAAGATTATTTGTTTTTTTCTTGAGTTAGTGTCAATTCCGGTAAAGTTTCCGTATTTTATAATCTTACCCATTACTTCTTGTATACCAATCTTTTTATGTTTTGATTTATTTCTTCACCCCTTTCTTCATTTGTTGACATCCAGGATTTCTCATCGCTAGGTATAAATATCTCCCGTTCTATTTTTACTTGGTCGGAACTTGGTCGGAACTTGGTCGGAACTTGGTCGTTTTCATCATCATTATAATATGGTGTAAAGGCTAATGCTGATGGTTCATCTTGTTTTTCTTCTTCTGTTGGTTCTGTAAATATACCTTCTTCCTTTAGTTTTTTAACAGTGTCCCAAACTCTGTCAGCTTCTTTTTGTAACTGATTTTTTTGGGTATCTTCTTTGTGAGGGACATCAGTGTCCTTCTCAAAATTATTAACTTGGTTGGCTGGTTGTTCTTCATCTTTTTTACTTGACTTGAATGCTTGGTTTGTTGCAATAACAAGTGTTATTGCCAATGGATCAAACACAAAAATCAAAATTAATATAAAAAGATTGGCAGTTTTTTTAACATCCCAACCCAATAGTTCACTTAAATATTTTATGGTTCCAAGTTCACTACCGGACATTTCTTGTGATTCCATATTTAAAATCTCAACATCTAAATTTGTGATACTGTCATTTATCCCATCAATCTTTTTTGATATCTCATCTCTTCTTTTTTGGGTTATATTTAGTTGGGTTTCAAATGTTTTTCTATTTGCGTTATTTGCTTTGGTCACTAATTGACCAGTTCTTCTATCTACAGTTTGTGTTGTTGTATTATTTGATAATCCTTCTCTTAATTTTGTTATATCACCATCAAGGATTGTTTTTTCTTTGTTTAACTCATCTTTGATCTCGTTGAATCTAACTTTCTTTACCTCAACATTTTTAATTTGTTTACCGCTAATTTCAAGCTTTGCTATGTTCCCTTGGAATCCGGTGCTTAATAAACCATAAATCCCCAACGATGTTATAATCGATAATGTAACAAGTGCGATTGTCATATAAATTTTTAACATACCGTATGTTTCATTCCATTTATCGTGAAGATATGTTGCTATTGCGATTTTTGAGATTTCTAAAAAGGATCCCATAATGATAACCGGAATTGCAACGCCAGTAAAAACTACTGATAACCCAATAACACTATAATATCCAGCCGTTGCGGATAAACCTAAAGCACAAAATAATAGAAACCAAGGTAAAAATTTATTTTTCATAATAAATAATTATATCTCCTTTAATTTGTTTTGTCAATGAATTTAAATTTATAAATTCTTCAACAATTAAATCACCATCGTTTTTTATTATAATCAACCTATTTTCAGGTTTATATGATAATTTTTTTGGATATGGGATTGATGTTACAATATTTAGTGAATAATTCCCACTTCTATTTTTGTGTGGTGCAACAATAAAATCAAAACGATTTAAATAATCTCTAACCAAGATGGTTGTTTTTTTTGGATCGTTAAGTATTGACTTGGAAACTTCAGAAAAAATATCACTAAACTCAATAATGACATTACCAATAGTTTCAACATCAATTCTACCAGATTTTGTTGTTTGTTTTGTTGATACTTGTGAGTGTATTGTTGCGGTAACTTCAAATTCATCACCATCTTCGTCAACAAACTCCCCTAACCTAACTCTTTCGTTTTGTTCAAGTATAATACTTTTTAATATGTTTATTAATTTCATATCATATAAATATAAAACCCCCCGTAAAACGGAGGGTTCTTTGGGAATTTAACCAATTAAGGTGGGTTTTCCCAACCCCGAATCATTGCTATCACTTGATTCTCAGTGGTCAGCGTTACACTAGGAGGGCTGACATTCCTTGTCGTCTGTGTTGTTGTTAACCACATTGACAATACAAAGATATAACTATTTTTTAATCTACCAAAATTTCTTGACGAATATTTTTAAAAATATGTGCAATAACATCAACTGTCCACCCGTTTCCTAACATCTTATACCTTTGTGTCTTTGAGACACAATCTGTATAGTTTAATGGTACTGTTTGTAATTTTTCACATTCATTTGGTGTCAACATTCTGTGAGCTGTTCTATCATCATCCAGAAAACCTTCTTTAATACTAACGGTTGGTCTTCCACTACCTCTAATTCCTTTCCAGTATGTTGCAGTTAGGGTGTTGAATACATCTTTTTTCTTGAACACTCTATCCACACCACAGCTTGATGGGAATCCTGGTCCGTCAATGAAATCTCCAAGGGTGTAATTAATTTGTTCCGGTTGTTTCACATTTGGTATGTTTGTCCAATATAATCTACGTCTCGCTTGTGGGACGAATTTGGCACTTGTAATTTCAATAGGTTTTACCCCTAATGCTTCTGTGATTATATCTTCCCATTCTTTTTTCATTATAACATTCTCAAGTAAAAAATAAGTTGGTTTAACTTCATTTAAAACTCTCACATATTCCCAAAACAAACCACTCTTACCATCAAACCCGGATCCATCACCAGCTCTACTGAATGATTGACACGGCGAGCCACCGAACATAATATCTATCTTGGGTAGATCAGAACCTTTAACATTTAAAATATCACCTATTTGAGTTGTTTCCGGATAGTTGTGTTGTGTAACCTCAATAGCATACTTATCAATTTCCGAAGCAAAATATTTGTCATATTTAATTCCAACTCTATTAAGAGCAATCTGACCACAGGATAGACCATCAAATAAACTCAATACATTCATATATCTTTAATTTCTTTAAATATATGTGCTATCACATCAACAGTCCACCCATTTC
>JACCDX011016953.1_pt1 | contig 20535 bp, 22 predicted proteins | sample 7449681 | NCBI WGS metagenome assembly JACCDX01 (sample SAMN15323450, study PRJNA562643) | freshwater metagenome | isolation source: river surface water | place: USA:Blue River Watershed | collected 2017-08-18
GGTATGCGTCTCGGTGCGTATCAGCTCGACCAGTGGTGCGCCGCCAAGCTCTTCAGCTAGCTGCCAGGTCGATGCCTTGTTCAGCCACATTAGCGGCGTTTGCAATGACAGGCTTGTCGCCATGCCGAGCTGCAGTGCCGATTCGAGTGCGCGCAAACTCTCATCACGACAATCCGGATAACCGGAATAATCTGTTTCGCACATGCCGCCGACGATTACATCAATGCCACGACGATAAGCCAGCGCCGCTGCTACCGTGATGAACAACAAATTACGACCTGGCACGAAAGTATTCGGCAAGCCATTCGCCTGCATTGCAATCGCTTTGTCGCTGGTGAGTGCAGTATCGGAAATCTGCGCGAGCAGCGACAAATCGAGCAAATGATCCTCACCCAGCCGCGCATGCCAGTCGGCATTCAGCGCGCGCATGGCGGTCAGCAGTGGGGGACGCAGGCTCAGTTCGACTGCATGCCGCTGACCATAGTCAAATCCCAGTGTCTCAACACGCGCATAGCGCGACAGGGCCCACGCAAGACAAGTGGTTGAGTCCTGTCCGCCTGAAAAAAGCACGAGCGCTGAAGAACTCATTTTTTCGTGATCTTTTCAATCGTTTGTTCGATCGAATCGCCGCCAGGCTCGGTAAAGCGCAGCCGGACCGGAAACCATTCCTGAGAAGGTGCGAGCCAGATATCGACCTGTCGGCCACCGCTCGCATCCGTTGGCAGATGAGCGAGATGCAGCGTGTCAATTTCACCCAGGCTAGTGCGCAGCCGCTGTTTGTCTTTCACCTGAAATGTCCAGGCCTCGCCGCCTCGATGGCCGGCGACAAAAAATTTCCAGGTCGAGCCGGGCGTGAAACTACCGGGGCGTGCGCGTGCCATTGACAGCAATTGCCACAGCACGCTGAGCCGGTCTTGCTCGCCGCCCTGAATTTTGTGCGCAGGAATATCGCCGGCAAAATTGATCTGACCTGAGCGACGATCGAAAACAACCGCCACCGGTTCCTTGCGCATGCGCTTCAGGACAAAATTCGCCGGCACCAGTCCGTTACGATCAATCGCGCCTTCACTCTTTTCCGACATCAGCTGACCCGTCAGCTGCGTACTGGTATCGAAGATCAGCCGGTATTGTTTGGCATCGAATTGCCAGTCAATCTGGCCCTGGCCTTCAACCGACAAGCCTTTGATGTCGGCGCGCAGCCGGTACTGCAACTGGCTTGATGGCGGAGGATTACCTGTCATCTTGTCTTGCGCACTTGCGATGCCTGAGGCGAGCAGCAAGCTGGCAGTAATCAGGGAAAATTTTTTCAGGTTCAGAATCATCAGGTTTACTTTCTGCCGGGTGTCGCCAGAGTGTGAGTTCTCCGGTTCGGCATTCATTTTTTTGCAAGAGCCGACAAGGTTAACCCAAGCGTCGTGCCCTTGCGATCAACATACAGAATTTTCACCGGATACCAGTCCTGTGCGGGGGCAAGCCAGACTTCCAGCTGATAGTCTGCGCCGCCATCTTGCCGGACAATGCGCAAATGCCAGGCGTCGGTACTACCCTGCGCCAATGCCACCGGCTCGCGCCCGAGAACGGTGACCTGCCAGGGATCGGCGGTACGGCTGCCCGCGATGATCAGCTCGAATGACAAACCGGCCTGCAGCTTTTCCGGATTGCCGCGCGCCAGTCCGGCCAGCTGCCAGAACACGCTGCCACGATCCTGCTCGCCGCCTCTCACAGGATAACTATTCGTCGAGGCGGAGAAACTGATGGTCTGACGCTCGCGATGAAAATGCGTATTCGTCGATGATTTGCCCAGACGCTTTTCCACATAAATTTCCGGCAGGATGCCTGCCCCAGTGAGATGACCCTCACTGCGGTAGCTGAGTACCGATAAAAACAAAACAGAAGCTTCACCCGAGATCGAATACTGGCGGCCATCCTGTGCCCACTTGACCAGACCGCGGCCTTCGACCTTGCTGTTCCCTTTGATCGCTACCGCGTCGTAACTCAGTTCGGCGGAGGGTGGCAAGCTGAACTGTGAGAACAACGCAGGTTTGTCAGCAGCGCTGGCTGCCGTCGCCGTCGTCGCTGTGGCCGTATCCGCGGTCGTAGCAGGCACCGCCTCGGATGCTGGTGCAACTACCGGGTCTGCCATGCTGTCAGAGGGCTTTGGTACCGGATAATTCGTTCCTGTCTCGGCTGCGATGTCGCTGACTGCAGCGGGACTCGGATTGTTCTCAGGTCGGGTCGCGCTGTCGGGTGCTGTTTCCGGTATCGGCGCTGGCACCGGTGTTTTGTCCGGTGCGGGTAGTGACGGCACTGGCTTGGGCGAAGCCGCTTTGTGCGCTGGGGGCGGCAGCGCCGTGTGCAGAGTGACCTGAACCACGTCGTCGCCATCATCGAGCAACGATACCAGTGCGAGACTGTCTCTGGCCCAGTCGATAATGAACCAATGCGCTAGCAGCGATACGAGCAGTAGCAGCACCATGAATCCGGCTTTGCGACCGGAGGGCAGCAGCGAGCGGGGAAAAGAGTGGCGCACGGGCATTTCGCTAGTTTACCGGGGTCAAATCCGTTGTGCCGGTTTGGTTTGCGGTTTGATGCAGCACTGCAGACAAGCTGTTTCGCCCGGGTATGCCGATCCGATCTGTTACTCTTTTGCTGCAAAAGATGGTATCAATCATTTTGAAGCGTTTTGATGAATCGGCTTGGGGAGATAAGCAATGTCCAGCAATGACATGGGTGGTTTGCCGGGAGCCGGCGCAATGAACGATACCCTCGAGTTTGTTCGGAATATGTGGGGCGCGATGAAAATACCGGGCATGTCGATGCCATCGATGTCACCCGATGACATCAACAAACAAATTACCGACCTCAAGGCGGTCGAGTCCTGGTTGCAGATGAACATGAATATGCTGCGCACCACGATACAGACACTGGAAGTTCAGAGCGCAACGCTGTCGGCGATCAAGACGATGGGGCAGAGTTTTTCGGGCACAGGCACCAGCCCGTCTGCATTTGATACGCAAACTTCATTCGAGTCACCGTTTAATAAACCGGCCGACACGAGCGACCAGCCCGCTTCCGCTATGCCCGATACGGCAGCTTTTGCCGCGCAATTCGCTAATCCAGCCTTGTGGTGGAATACCGTGCAGGACCAGTTTGCTCAGGCAGTCAACCAGGTGGTTTCGCCCGCTGGGCCGGCAAAAAAATCTGCCGGCAGGAAGACATCGGCAGCGAAGAAAACACCGACAAAGAAAACAGCGTCTGCAGTGAAAAAAACTGCCGCTTCGCGTAGCACGAAAAAATCACGCACTTAGCGGTTCAGTAGGCCTTGATGGTTACTGCTCAGCGACGAACCATTTTTTTTAGACCGCGCATCAGCGCGCCCAGTACGGGCAGCTTTTCATAGAGTTCTTCGGCGGCATCCCAGTAATCGCGGTGAAAATTTGCTCGCCCATCGTCCGTGAAGCGCAGGTGCGTTGCGCCGCGTATGCACTGCTCATCGGATGAAAAGCGTTTCATCCGGAACAAAAAATCCCAGGTCAGAAAAGCCTGATCACCCTGCAGTACATGACCGGTCACGACAAAGCGAGGCTGGTCGACCTGGTCAAACATATGGGAAAAGATGCGCGAGACTTCGGAAACGCCGCGCACTTCATTGAACGGATCTTTGAAAAATACATCCTCGGTATACACCTGCGCCAGTTGGTCGATGTTGTCGGGTGCGATCGTTTCAAAAAAACGGATCAGCTTTTGCAGGCTGGCGTCGTGATTCACAGGCCGGTCACTTTGTGAATGAGTGAAAAATACCAGCGGTAAGGCAGCAGCCGTGCCATGCGCAGCCAGTTAGTAAAACCTTTGGGGAAGTGAATATGGAAAACACCTTTTTCCATGCCAGTCACGATTTCTCGGGCGGCCTGTTCGGCGCTGATCAGACCAGGCATCACAAACGTGTTTTGCGCGGTTGCTGGCGTGGCAACGAAACCCGGGTTAATCATATAGACCGCATGGCCGCGCGGATGCAGATCGAAATACAGCGATTCGCAGAGGTTAATCAGTGCCGCTTTAGTAGGTCCGTACACCAGTGCCTTTGGCAAACCCGAATAGCCTGCAACCGATGAGACGATACCGATGCCGCCCGTTTGCTGCTGGAGCATGGTCGGCAGCAGCGCATCAATACAATGAAATACGCCGCGCAAGTTCACATCCAGCAGCTGGTTGACTACCTCCATGTCGAAAGTATCGACGCGCATTTCGTTATAAGCCCCCGCCACAATCAGCAGCAGATCCAGTCCGCCCCACTCGGCGAGCAACTGATCCCGCGCTGCGAGCACCTGCGCATGCACGGTCACATCCAGCGGCAGCGGGAGGGCCTGAGGATGTCCGCCCGCAATCGCTGTCAGCGCATCGGTGTTACGCGCGGAAATCGCGACCCGTGCGCCTTTGGTAAGCAACAATTTTGCTGTCTCCGCACCGATACCGGTCGAGGCACCGATGACCCAGACGCGTGCCCCGCGCCAGTCCCGGATGCGCGGATTCATCGCGCGGCCCGCGGGCGCATACAGCTCGCCCGTTGGATGAGACGGTGGTGCTTGCAGCGACTGCAGCATTACTCAGGCCTCTTGCGAAATGACAGCGTAACTTCACCCAGCCGAATGCCGAATTTACTCATCACAGCGCGATTGAGCATCACGTTCTCATCCATCTGGTACATCCAGTCGTCGAAGTTAACGTGATAGACCTTGCCATCGACCGGTAATGCCAGCACATATTTCCAGTTCAGCGCGTTGCCACCGGTCGTACCATCGGCCTGGCCAATCACATCACCGGCAGTGCCGATGTAGCGATTGTCACCGACCTTCTTCAGCGTCCACACGCGCTTTTGTGTGGTGCCGTCCGAGTAGGTGAAATCCTCATCCAGCGTACCGGTGTCGCCATCCCAGCTGCAGTGCATGACCACGGTGAAGCGCTTGACGACTTTGCCAGAGCGATCCTGAAAGATGCCCCAGGCATCCACGGTGCCGTTGAAATAAGTTTTCAGGTCGAGCACAGGCTGCTCAGCAGCGTAATCAGCGGGCGTCATCGTGGTTCCGCAGCCGGCCACGGCAAGGGCCAGCGCCAGTGTGGTTGATCGTATCCATGCATTCACAATTGATCTCCATTGAATTCATTCCGGTTCAGGTTGCACTCCATAATTCCGGTAGCATCCCGGCATCACACTTGTCTCAGGGGCGAGCGCCACAGCAGCAGCGCAGCACACACTTTCAGTCCACACGGCAGCAATGCATACGCAATAATCAGTGCGCGCAATCCCTCTTCACTCGCATGGCCGGGCGCATAACCCAGCCAGTCCAGCAGTGGCAATGCAAGTCCTGCAGCGAGGGCAAGGTTGAGCTTGGTCATCCAGCTCCACAGCCCGAAATACGCACCTTCGCGCTGCCCGCTGTGACCTGCCGCACCAATCACTCCCGCGAGCAAGGCTGGCGGCAGCGCCAGATCAGCGCCCAGTGCAATACCTGAGAGCGTGCAGATCACTGCAAACGGAACCAGCGCGCCACTCTCTAGCTGCGCAGTCCATACGAAGACCACCACCGCAAGCAGCATGCCAGCCAGCCAGGCATTTGCTTCACCGACATGCGCCGCGAGTTTTGCCCACGCAGGTAAAGCGAGCGCAGCTGCCACGAAATACAACACCAGAAATAAACCGGCATACGCCGCCAGCTGCAAACCGTCTGACGCAAAAAACATGAACAGTGTGGCCGGTATCGCAGCGGCGATCCCGTTGATCGCAAACACCGCCAGCAGCCAGCGAAACTGTGGCTCACGCATCGGCAGCAACACAGAATGCGCAGCACCTTCTGCAATGTAAATCTGTGCGCGCGGTGCAAAACGCAACAGCACAATCGCGGTGATTGCCAGCAGCACCACAAAGACCACCGACAGTCCGGCCATGCCGATCAGCATCGGCAGCGCTGCTGCCATGATCACGCCGGCCAGCGCGCAGGCTTCGCGGGTTGCTGTCAGTCGGCCGCGCTCACCCCGTTGCTGCGTCAGACTCGCTCCCCAGCTGTTGTGCGCAATCGTTGCCATGCTGAAGCCGACGTAGACCACCACCAGACTCAACCCAAACCAACCGTACAGCTGATCCGTCGGCATCGCCGGCGGATGAAACAAGGCCAGATAGCCGGCTGCCAGCGGCGCCAGCGACATCAGCACAAAACCTGCATGACCACGCGTTTGCGCGGTCCGGTCCATCCAGCCACCGAGCAGCGGGTCGATGAAGGCATCGAACAAACGCGCTGCCAGCAGCACACTGCCGACAGCAGTCAGCGACAGACCCAGCGTGCCCGCATATAACTGCGGCACCTGCACATACACCGGCAGCGCCAGCAGCGAGAGCGGCAGTCCGAACAGACCGTAGGCAAACAGCTGCCTGAGCGAGAATGTCATTCGGCTGTCATCCCGTTATTCACTGTCGCGTCTGCTTACTTCGAACCCAGCAACGCCTGACGCAGCTTTGGCGCGGTCGTCTTCGGATGCAGCCAGATACCAAAAAATGCGGGGCCGAAGTCCGGATCGGCGATGTCGCCGATCGGTTTGCCGTCGAAAAAAAATCGTGATGCCTGCCCGGGCGTAAACACACCGGTCAGCTGCTGCCCCTCGTTCACGTCGGGGAAGATTTTTTTCATCTCATTCAGCCACTGTTCATGCTGGGCTACGCTACCTACCCCTAGCTTTTTGATCTCATCGATACTGGCGATCGCAATTTTTTCGCCGTACAGCGTTCGTGTGTATTCCAGCTCAAGCGCAAAACTGCTGCTCTGCCATCCGCTTGCTGTGACTCGCGCTTTGTCACCCCACAAGCGTGCCTTGTAGACACTCAGGCCAAACCAACGATACAGGCCCTGCCCTACCAGTGCTGCTTCAGGCAGTGTTTGTTTTACATAAGCGGGCGCCGACTGTGCGCTTGCGGTGAGTGGCAGCAGTAGTGCGAGCAGAGCGACGAGTCCCAGCCGGGGTAAAGCCAATGTGAGTGCAGACATGAGCGCAGACAAAAGTACAGACAGCGGCGCGGACACGGACCGAGACATCATGCGTGTTTTTGAAGCGTGAACTGGTACAAATCGATACTGCCGGCGCGGAAACCTGCTTCGCAGTAGGACAGGTAAAAGCGCCAGGTTTGGATGAAAGCGTCATCAAAGCCCTGCGCCTTCACTTCGGGCAGTTTTTCCAGGAAGGCTTCGTGCCAGAGTTGCAGCGTGCGCGCATAGTCGAGACCGAATGCGTGTTCATTGACGACTGCTAATCCGTGACGCTCTGCATGGGCGCGGAAGACCGAGGGCGACGGCAGCATGCCGCCGGGGAAAATATATTGCTGAATGAAGTCGGTGCCGGTCCGATAGCGTTCAAACAGCGCATCATCAATGGTGATGGTCTGGATACAAGCCCGACCACCGGCTTTCAGCCGTTGCGCAACGCACTCGAAATAGCTGTCCCAATAAGCTTCGCCGACGGCTTCGAACATTTCAATCGAGGCGATTGCATCGAACTCGCCCTCGGTATCGCGGTAATCCTGCAGGCGCAGCTCGGTTTGTGCGTTCAGACCGGCGGCCTCGAGTCGCTTGCGGGCAAAGTCCAGCTGCTCGGTTGATAAGGTCAGGCCGGTCAGTCGTGTGCCGCGCGCTGCGGCCAGCTCGGCGAAACCGCCCCATCCGCAACCAATTTCCAGGATGTGAGTGCCAGCGCCTGCTTTCAGCTCGTCGAAAATGCGTTCGTATTTAGCCGTTTGTGCTGCCTGCAGTGAGGCCTGCGGACGGCTGAACAGCGCACTCGAATACGTCATCGACGGGTCCAGCCATAGCTGGTAAAAACGGTTGCCGATATCGTAGTGCGCATGAATATTACGACGACTGCCAGAACGCGAATTACGATTCAGCAGATGACGAATGCGGTAAACGAGGCTGCCCCACCAGGTGCCGTAAATCGCTGTCTCCAGCGCATTGCGGTTATGGATGAAGAGTTTGAGCAAACCCGTCAGATCATCGGTTTGCCATTGCCGGCTGATGAAGCTCTCTGCAAAACCGATATCGCCGGATTTCATCACCGCGACACAGGGTTCCCAGCTGTGCAGTTTCAGGGAGACGTGCGCACTGTCATCGCCGAACTGCAGCACATTCCCGTCCGGGCATTCCAGTTGCAGAGCGCCGTGCTCAAGCTTGCGAAGCATTTGCAGGACCACGCGTGCCTGCGCGGGAAGCCGGGCGGATTTCAGATAGCTGCCCACGATTTCTTCATTCAGGGCGCGTGAGGGGGTCAGTGGTTTGTTCATCGGCTCAGAGAGGAAGTGGGCGGCAGAGGTTTGCTGAAAAAAGGCACGCGCTTAATGAACAGTCGCATTGCCTGCCAGTGAATGCGGGCAATCACGCCCAGCGTCATCAGCGGATGGCGCAGGAAAGCTTCGCCGGCAGTGGCGGTCGAGAGTGGTAACAGCTTGCCGGAGACACTGGTCAACAGCAGCGGACCTTCGTTATCGTCATAGTCTATGCGCGCGACGATGCGCTCGATATCGGTGCCATCGATGGTTTGTGTGGTGCGCATGAAGCGGAAACGATAGCGCCCTTCGACCGCGCAGAAGGGCGACACATGAAAGACTTTTTTGGCTGATAGCGACAGGCCCCATGACATCGCGCCGCCGGTATCGAGCAAATAGAAATGGCGTTCGCCAAAGGTATTGTTGACCTCGCAGACAATCGCACGCAGTTCGCCATTGCTGCGATGGCAGTACCAGAAGGAGACCGGATTGAACACATAGCCCAGCACGCGCGGGAAAGTCTGCAGCCAGATTTCACCATCCGCATCGGCGATGTTTTCGCTTTTCAGAAGCTGGTCTATCCACGAGAGCAGCGGCGTCGTTCCGTCGCCGTGGTCGCGATCATGGAACGACATCAGATTGAATCGATTGCGCGAGCAGAAGCGCCCCGGCAGTGCCGCATCGCCCAGCGTGCGCAGCGGCAGCATTAGTGTGAAGACGCCATAGCTGAAGGTGTTTTGTGCAGGTCGCAGGCGGCTGTGCCGTACCTGGCCCATACTCAACAAGGCTTGCTTTGGCAGCTTCTGCATGACGATCTCCGTTCCTCTGTTACGACGTTACGCGGCACGGCGCGTTTGCGATTGCGCCTGCGCTTCGATGCCGTGGGCGACCACCAGACCGGATTTGAGTCCGTCTTCATGAAAGCCGTAACCCGTCCATGCACCCGCGAACCAGGTGTTGCGCTGGCCCTGAATACCGGCCAGCGCCTGTTGTGCAGCAATGGCTGCACCATCGAACACCGGGTGGGCGTAATCAAAACGTCCCATGACCTTTTCTGGATCGGGCTCGGACAAAGGATTGAGCGACACGATCACCGGTGTTTTGCACGGCAATGGTTGCAGCATGTTCAGCAGGTAGTGCACGCAGACGCGCGGCTCTTTGGTACCGGCGCTTTCGTAGTTCCAGGCCGACCAGGCCTTCTTACGTGCCGGCAGACAGCGCGCGTCGGTGTGCAGCACCGCATGATTGGGCTGGTAGCCCACTGCCGAGAGGATCTTTTTCTCGTCGTCACTCGCATCGCTGAGTAGCGCAAGACTTTGATCGCTGTGGCAGGCGAGGACGGCCTGATCGTACATCAGGCTGCCCATCGTCGAATCGACCTTCACTTGTCGGTGTGTGCCGAGGTCGACGCGCGATACTGATTTCACCGGGGTCTTCAGGTATTTGTTCGTGATGTCGTTCAGTAGTTTCGTCACATAGTGCCGCGCACCGCCCGTGACGGTATGCCATTGCGGTCGGTCGCTGACCTGAATCAATCCATGGTTATGACAGAAACGCACAAAAGTCGCGAGCGGGAAGGCGAGCATCTGCTCGGTCGGGCAAGACCAGATGCAGCCGGCCATCGGCAGCAGATACCAGTCGCGGAATTCGGCACTGTAGCCACGCTGGCTCAGAAAATCGCCCAACGGTATGTCCTGCATCCCATGACCGTTGCGGGCCATGTCGGTCGTTTCACGGTTGAATCGCAAGATGTCTTTAATCATGCGCAGAAAGCGCGGATTGAACAAATTGCGTCGTTGCGCGAAAACGGTGTTCAGGTTGGCCCCAGCCCATTCCAGCATGCGCGCGCCGGGCTGGTCCGACAGCGGTAATTTGCAGGAGAACGACATATCGCTGGCGGAGGTATCGACCTTGATATCATCGAACAGCCGGACCAGATTCGGATACGTGCGGTGGTTAAACACAAGGAAGCCGGTATCGACACCAAAGCTTTTGCCATCGACCGTGATGTCCACGGTATTGGTGTGGCCGCCAAAATAATCACCGGCTTCATAGAGTGAAACGTCGTGACCATGGCGGGCAAGCTGCCACGCCGCCGAGAGTCCGGAGATTCCGGAGCCAATCACTGCGATCTTCATAGTCAACTAGAGGTGATCGCCCGCCTGAATAAAAAAACTGTGATGCCCGTCAGGGAGAATACGGGTTGGGGGAAGATCGCCCCGACATGCCGCCAGCTTGCGCCGGGAGGCATCACAGCAAAAAACCTTTTTGGATGCACCGCATCCGCATCGCTCACTTCGTGGAGAGCGCTTTCTCGATCGCGGCCAGCAGCGCTTTGTCATTCGGCGCCGTCATGCTGCCGTAATGGCTGACCAGCTTGCCTTCGCGATCGATCAAATATTTATTGAAATTCCAGCCGGGTGTCTTGCCGCTGGTTTTGGCCAGTGCCGCAAACAGTGGGTGTGCATCCTTGCCCTTGACGGCCGTTTTCGAAAACATCGGAAACTTCACGCCGTAGGTGTTGTAGCAAAAGTCAGCGATTTCTTTACTGTCGCCCGGCTCCTGACTGAAATCATTCGAAGGGAAACCAAGAATCACCAGTCCCTTGTCTTTGTAAGTGGCGTACAGCTTTTCCAGTCCTTCGTACTGCGATGTGAAGCCGCAGTAGCTGGCGGTATTGACAACCAGCGTCACTTTGCCGGCGTACTGGCAGAGGTTTTGCGGCGAATCATCTTGCAGACGGCTGTGCTTGAAATTCAGCAGGGACGGGCAATCAGCCGCCATGCTCACGCGCGGCACGAGCGCCAGTAACACCAGCAGCGTGACGAGGCCAAGAGTGCTGACCATGACCCACCAGGGATTTGTCGCTGTACGTGATTTTGACGGGCGCATTGTGCTATTACCATGAAGTTTTAATTTAAACTGCCGGGTCATTCTAGCGCATTCACGGAAATTGTGTGACTGTGTGTAAGCTTCTTTTTGAGTATTTTCTAAAAAGTAAGATTTTCTATAGAAGCACTGACCAAAATAAAACCGGAAACTTTTGTGGTTAGAGAAATCGAGTAAGTCCTTGATTTATCAGGACCCCGCTTCGCACAGCTGCGCTGGCTCGCTACGAAATGTGGATTTATTCAGCGTTTCCCTGACTTTATGCGGCATTTGCCCCTTAATAATAAATTTATGACAACTTTTTATATCCCCTCATGCGCCATCTGACCCTCGTGCTCGGCGACCAGCTGAGCTTCAACAGTCCGGTGTTCGAGGACTTCGACCCTGCCCAGGATGTCGTATTGATGATTGAGGCAGCGGGCGAGGCAAAGGCGGTCTGGTCGCACAAAGCCCGGATCGCCCTGTTTCTGGCGGCGATGCGTCATTTCGCTAATGGCGTCGCCGCACGTAACTGGCCACTGGACTATGTACAGATTGACGATCCGGCCGATGCGGATTTTGGCGAGCGGCTGCGTCAGGCGCTGCGCCGCCATCGGCCGCAAGTGCTGCGCCTGGCCGAGCCGGGCGAGTGGCGCATGCTGGAATGCATACAAAAGACCGCCAGTGACGAAGGTGTCGGGCTGCATCTGCTGGATGACACACATTTTCTCTGCAGCCGCAGCGAATTCGCCGACTGGGCGCGCGGTAAAAAAGAACTGCGTATGGAGTTTTTCTATCGCGTGATGCGCAAAAAATACGCCGTCATGATGGACGGTGCCGAGCCGGCGGGTGGTCAGTGGAATTTTGATGCTGAAAATCGCAGCGCCTATCCAAAGCGCACCGGACCGGGCCACATTCCTGCCCCCGCCAGTTTCGCGCCGGATGCGGTGACCCGCGAAGTGATCGCGCTGGTGGAAAAAATGTTTCCCGATCACCCCGGATCGCTTGACCATTTTGCGTGGCCGGTGACGCGCGAACAGGGGCTTGAAGCGCTCGCGCGTTTTATCGATCAGCGACTCAGCAAGTTTGGTGACTATCAGGATGCGATGTGGACCGACACACCGCTGGGCTGGCATTCGCTGCTGTCGACCGCACTGAACCTGCATCTGCTGGATCCGCGTGAAGTGATTGCCGCCGCAGAGCAGGCCTGGCGCAAAGGTCGTGTCTCTATCGAGAGCGCGGAGGGTTTCATCCGACAGATACTCGGCTGGCGCGAATTCATCCGCGGCGTCTACTGGACGGATATGCCTGCGATGGCGGAGGCAAATCACTATGATCATCAGCGCGATCTGCCAGCCTGGTTCTGGCATGGGGATACCAGGATGGCCTGCGTACGTGACACGCTGAAGCAAACGCTCGAACTTGGTTATGCGCATCACATCCAGCGGCTCATGGTGACCGGAAATTTTGCCTTGCTCGCCGGGCTGTTGCCGCAGCAGGTCTGCGACTGGTATCTGGCCATCTATGTCGATGCGATCGAATGGGTGGAGTTACCCAACACCGCAGGTATGGCACTGCATGCCTGCGGTCCGCGATTTACCAGCAAGCCTTATGTGGCCAGCGGCGCATATATCAACCGGCAAAGCAATTACTGTGCGGGTTGTCGCTACGACCCGACGCGCCGCACCGGGGACAACGCCTGCCCGTTCACCACGTTGTACTGGCATTTCATCGATCAGCACGAAGCCACGCTGGCCGGCAATCCGCGCACTGCGCTGATGGCCAAAAATCTGCAAAAGCTGGATGCTTCCGAGCGAAAGGCAATTCGGGACCGGGCGCAACAGATGCTTGCAGCGCTGGACGACTTGTAAGAGCCTCCAGGCTAAGCGAGGTATGACTGCACTGAGGGAAAGAAACCGACAAGTCATCTTGGTCATCAATCGAACGGTCACACTTTGTTGGTAAAATTCGCGCAACAAGTCCCTGCAGGAATCTCAACAAATGCTGTATCCCGAACTCTTCCGCTCACTGGAGCAAGTCCGCTGGAACATGGAGACCGATATTCCATGGAACGAGTTCGACGCCAGTCTGCTGTCCGATGAGCAGGCGCAAACCATACGCATGAACGCGATCACCGAATGGTCCGCCTTACCGGCGACCGAAATGTTTTTGCGTGATAACCGTAATGACAGTGATTTTTCCGCTTTCATGTCGGTCTGGTTTTTTGAGGAACAAAAACATTCGCTGGTGCTGATGGAATATCTGCGCCGCTTCCGTCCCGAGCTGGTGCCGACCGAAGCCGAGCTGCATAACGTGCGCTTCGAATTTGATCCGGCGCCGCCGCTGGAAACGCTGATGCTGCATTTCTGCGGCGAGATACGTCTGAACCACTGGTATCGATGCGCGGCCGAATGGCATACCGAACCCGTCATCAAGCAGATCTACAAAATCATCAGCCAGGATGAGGCCCGGCATGGCGGTGCTTATCTGCGCTACATGAAAAAAGCGCTGGTTGAAACCGGCGACAACGCCCGCGCCGCCTTTGCAAAAATCGGCGTGCTGATGGCTTCGGCGCGGCGCACCGATAAGCCGCTGCATCCGACCAATCTTCATGTGAACCAGTCGCTGTATCCGAACGACACCGTGCAAAGCCGCCTGCCTGACCCGAACTGGCTGGAGGCCTGGCTGGATCAGCAGATTCGTTTTGACGGTGAATGGGAAAAGAAAGTCGTTGAGCGGATTTTGCACAACCTCTCCTTGCTGTTTGAGCGCAGCTTTAACTCCGTTCAGGATCTCAATCGCTACCGCAAAGAAGCACTTGCCCGCCTCGAACCTCAGGCCAAAGCGTCGGTCTGAACCGTCTTGCGGGCTGTGACCATGCCGTTCCTGCACTAAACTTCCACTGCCGGCCTCATGGCGCGATTGCGCGTACGGTCAATGAATGACGAGGAGATCCAATGAAACGCAGAACTCTGGTGCAAGCGCTACTGGTGGGGATGATGGCGCCGCTGGCCGCACGAGCAACAAAGAAGACGCAGATCAATGTCTACAAAACCTCAACCTGTGGCTGTTGTGTGGACTGGATTACCCATCTCGAGCAGAACGGTTTCGAAGTGATTGCGCAGAACGTGCCGAAAACCGGGCCATACCGGTTGAAGTTCGGTGTACCCCCCGACATGGCTTCCTGCCACACCGCCGTGGTTGAAGGCTATGCGCTGGAAGGACATGTGCCCTCCAGCGAGATTCGTCGTTTGCTGACCGAACGACCAAAAGCCTTGGGCCTCGCGGTGCCGGGCATGCCGGTCGGCAGTCCTGGCATGGAAGTCGAAGGCACGCGCAGAGACGCCTTTGATGTAGTGCTGTTCGGTGAAGACGGTAGCCGCAAGGTCTATCAGCATTACGACGCGCGCTCCTGACAGATCCAGGTAGAGAACGGCTTGGCGTCAGACAATCGGCGCGAGCTGGTTCTTTAATGAGTGCCTGTGGTGTTACATACACATTCCTGAATTTTTTTCGCCTTGTCTTGGTGGCGTGTTTTACATTCGCCGCAATGAACGCACACGAACGTTTGTGCGATCACAATAATGGACAAGCGCCCGAATCAGGATCATGGACTTTGAAATCGATTTGCCGTCATTCCTTTCAAACGGCGATGAACTCCGTTTTTTTCAGGGGCTGAAAGATCTGGCGGCGATCCGGGAATTCCGGGTCAGTGAGGGACGTTTGCTGCTCCGAATGGAAATACGCTTTCTGACGCGGACTGTATCGAGAGAGTTCATCGCACTGCTGACACGCTATCAGGTGTCTCTCGCGCCCCTGCAGTGTTTATCCGAAACGAACAAAAAATTCGCCTGGCTGGCTGATCCCGGGGAGTACTGGCACCACAATATGTTTGGTGACCAGAGGTTACCGACGGAGCGAAAAATCATCGGTGGCTGATACCGGCACATGCCCCGGCATCAGCCTGCATCAGGTAGCTTTTACTGATGGTGATGATGCTGGTGCTTGTCGTCGCTGCCGTCGGATTTGGGTGCAGCACTTATGTCCATTACCTTGACCGTGATTTGTACCTTGCCGGCCTTCTGAAAGCGCAGTTGCATCGGAAAGCTGTCGCCGGCCTTCAGGGGCTTTTTCAGGCCCATCAGCATGATGTGATAACCGTGGCCGGGTTTCATCTCAATTTTTTCGCCCGCTTTCAGGTCAATGCGTTCAACGGCGCGCATTTTCATCACATCGCCTTCCATCGTCATGCTGTGTATCTCGACTTTCCCGGCCACGGGTGCTGCGGCGGATACCAGTGCATCCTCGGCAGACCCCTGATTTTCGATCGTGAGAAACGCAGCGCCATTGGCCTGATTGGCGACGCTGGCCCGCGCCTGTGCCTGTTCAACATGAATAGGGCCAGCGTGGGTGCCGTGTGCATGGAGGGTTCCGGCAGCCAGCAGGGTGGCGAGCATCATCGTAATTCGGTTCAGCATCGAAGTCCTCAAGTGTAAGAAATAACGAACATCAAATTATAGGCGCAGAACACGCGCTAGCTGCCGCCGGCAAAGTCATTCTGTCGCCAGGCTTCGTACACGGTGACAGCGACCGCATTCGACAAATTCAGGCTGCGGTTACCCGCCTGCATAGGCAGCCGGATTCTTTGCGAAGGCGGGAAGGATTCGCGCAGCGCAACGGGCAGGCCGCGCGTTTCCGAACCAAAGACGAACACATCGCCGGGCCGGAATCGCAGTTCGGCAAATATCGCTGATCCGTGCGTCGTCATCGCAAACATGCGTTGAGGATCGGGTTGTGCTGATTCGAGAAACGCAGCCCAGTGCTGATGCACCTGCATATCCGCATACTCGTGATAATCCAGACCTGCACGCCGCATCTTTGCATCATCCAGAGGAAAACCCAACGGCTCGATCAGGTGCAGACGAGCGCCGGTGTTCGCGCACAGGCGAATGATATTGCCGGTGTTCGGCGGTATTTCAGGTTCGACCAGCACGACATGAAACAAGGCAGTCTCCGCATCAGTGATAGGGGGTGCGCGCAAACACGGCATTCGTTACACGGGCCGCGCCCTGCCGTTTCAGGCAGGCGGCGAGTTCACTCAGTGTGTGGCCAGTGGTTATGACGTCGTCAACCAGCAGCACATGCCGGTCCCGCAGCTGGGACAGCGCGCTGGCGTCGAGCCGTGTCGTGAAAGCGCCGCGCATATTAACCCGTCGCTCGCTGACGGGCAGCCCCGCCTGTGGCTGGGTATCGCGGATTCGTGCGCACAAATGCAGGTCCAGGGGTATGCCAGTGCGCCGCGCGAGTGAGCGGGCGATTTCGGCTGCCTGATTGAATCCGCGTGCCATCAGTCGCGCTTCGGACAGCGGTACCGGTACGATCAGCCCGGGTCGCTCCGACAGCTGACTTCCCATCGCCCGGGCCAGATGCTGCGCAAAAGTTTCGGCCAGCGCTAGTCGCGCGCGAAATTTCAGGTCTTTGACCAGCACATCCGCAGGTGCCGTGTAATCGCAGGCGACGATGGTGGCGTCGAATGCGGGTGGCGATTGCAGGCAGCTGCCGCACGCGCGCGCATGAGCGTCTGGCAGTTTCAGCGCGCAAACTTCGCAGCGTCTGGTCGGATTTGCTAAATATTGCGTACTGCAGTCAATGCACAAGGCACCTTGATGCGTGTGCCGGATTTTGTTTTGAGTTTCACCTTGATTGCGCCCATGAATCTCGCCTCGACACAACGCACAACTACCGGGGAAAACCACGTTGATTACAGACACCGCGAGTTGGCGTGCTGTACGCAAATTGAAGAAATTCATGGGCGGGTGGGGTATCTGCGAAAACACAAGCTCAATACCACCAATAGCCTGCTGCGTTACACTGTGTGAAAAATTTCACTAGTGTCTTACGTGTCTTGCATAAGCCGATCTGACTGTCGGATCGCCCTGTCAATTCTCAAATCATCGCATCGATTTTCTGATGGCCTCATCCTCCCAGCCCCGCGAGCCGCAGCGCGTGAGTGCGCCCATTGCAATGAGCCGGGTGCGGCGCTTGTTTTCCGCACCCGGTCGTGTGACCGAATCGCAGTTTTTGCGGCGCGAAATTGCAAGTCGTATGTTCGAACGGCTCGCGCTGATCAAAACGGATCCGGCGCGCGTGCTGGATGCCGGTTGTGGTGAGGGCGACGATTTGCTCACCCTGCGGCAGCATTTCCCACGTGCGGCATTGCTGGGACTGGATGCCGGGCTGGCGATGCTGCGCGAAACCCGGCAGAGAGAAACGCGTTCATGGTCAGGCATGCAGCGTCTGATGCGTGCCTTGCGTGTGCCCGGTCAGCGTGTGTCGGATCCGTCGTCGCTGGTCTGTTCGGATTTCGGCCAGTTGCCGCTCAAATCATCATCCATGGATTTGGTCTGGTCCAATCTGGCCTTGCACTGGCATCCGCAGCCGCATAGGGTACTAGCTGAATGGGCGCGCACCTTGCGCGTTGATGGCTTGTTGATGTTTTGTTGTTTTGGTCCGGATACATTCAAAGAATTACGCGAGGCCTCTGCAAGCGCCGGCAACATCGTGCGCGTACTGCCCTTTGTTGATTTGCATGATTACGGCGATATGCTGGTCCATGCGGGTTTTGCCTCGCCCGTGATGGATATGGAAAAGCTGAATATCACTTATTCATCAGCATCGAAGCTGCTGGCTGATGTTCGTGCGTTTGGCGGCGACCCGCTAGAAGCGCCCTCGCGCGGTCTGATGTCGCGTGCCCGCTGGGACGCGCTGCTGCGTGCGCTTGCGAGCTCCGCCGGCCCGGATGGAAAACTCTCGCTGACGGTCGAAGTCATTTACGGTCACGCCTTTCGGGCCCGACCAAAAACTACCGGCACAGGAGAGCCTATTGTTTATGTCGAGCGCAAGAAAAATTGAACCGACTGTGTGAAAATTGACTGATGAGTTACGCTCTAAACAGAGGGTCAGCCCAGTTGGCGGCAGTCATTCTTTTCGCTTATACTCCGCAAGCTTTGGGCTGGTCATTGCCGATCAATTATTGAAGATAGGTGTGGCGAGATGGCGACGCGTGAATGGATTCTGAAGAAAAATTGTTCCATTTCGCCGCGGCAGCTGGCTAAAGCATATTTGGCCCTGTGTGGCGCGTCATTGGTGGTTGCAAGCTATTTCACTTTGCATGGCGCGTGGCTGGTGATGGTGTTTGCGCTGCTGGAAATGACCGCGGTCGCTGTGGCGTTTCTGTATTTCGGACGTCATGCAACGGATCGCGAATGCATCGCGCTGAACGACGAAACGTTGATCGTCGAGCTGGTGCAGGCAGAAAAAACGCAGCAATTTCGCATGGATCCTTACCGCACGCGGGTGGCCTTGCCGGCACTCAGGCACGGACTGATTGGGCTGGAAGGCAGCGGAAGCAGAGTGGAGGTGGGCAGATTTCTGACCGAGCGCAAGCGCCGAGAATTTGCCAAAGAACTGAATCAGGAACTCGTTGGCTATCGAGCCGGCGTGTGACGAACAGAAGTCAGCATCAAACGGTATATCAATCAGGCTTTGAGGACATTATGAACTACGTGAAGCGCCTAACCCTGCTGTCCATGGCGGCTCTCGGACTGACGACCTTCGGTTCGGCATCCGCTGTCAACAATATGGACGGTGGTCCGGCTGTGCATCAGCTCAATTTCCAGACGCCGGTGACCGGCATTGCGTCGGACATCTATGTACTGCACAACTGGATGATCGGCATCTGTGTGGCGATTTTCATCGCTGTCTTCGGTGTCATGTTCTACTCGATCCTCAAGCACCGCAAATCGCTGGGTCACAAGTCGGCCAGCTTCCATGAGAGCACCTCGGTCGAGATCGCATGGACGGTTGTGCCTTTCCTGATCGTCGTGCTGATGGCGCTGCCCGCCACCAAGACCGTGGTCGCGATGAAAGACACGTCGAATGCCGATATCACCATCAAGGCGACTGGCATGCAGTGGAAGTTGGGCTATGACTACCTGAAAGGCGACGGCGAAGGCATCGCGTTCCTGTCGGCGCTGTCGACCCCGCGTGATCAGATCCACAACAGTGCGCCCAAAGGCGAAAACTATCTGCTGGAAGTCGATCATCCACTCGTCGTTCCGGTCAACAAAAAAATTCGTATCGTGACCACCGCCAATGACGTGATTCACGCCTGGGGTGTGCCAGCGTTTGGTGTGAAGCAGGATGCGATTCCCGGCTTCGTGCGCGACACCTGGTTCAAGGCCGAGAAGATTGGTACTTACCGTGGCAACTGCTACGAGTTGTGTGGCAAAGAGCATGCGTTCATGCCCATCGTGGTCAACGTCGTCAGCGACGAAGATTATGCGAAGTGGGTCGAAGGCCAGAAGAAAGCCATGGCAGCCAACGCTGACGATCCGAACAAGACCTGGACCGCGACCGACCTGGCTGCGCGTGGCGAGAAGATTTACGCAGCGAATTGCGTCGCCTGCCATCAGGCCAACGGCAAAGGTGTGCCGGGCGCATTCCCTGCACTCGACGGTTCGCAAATGGTCAATGGCCCCCAAGACGGTCAGATCGCGATTCTGCTGAACGGCAAGAATGGCATGCCTGCATGGAAGAGCACCTTGTCTGACACCGAAATTGCTGCGGTCATCACTTATACACGTAATACCTGGTCCAACAAGGCTGAAGACAATATTGTTCAACCCGCCGAAGTTCTGGCTGCGCGTAAGTAATCGAGAATAATCAGGAGAAACCCCATGAGCACTACTCTGGATCACGCCCACGGTCACGCTGACCACGCGCACGACGATCATCATCCGCACGGCTGGCGTCGCTGGCTGTACGCGACCAACCACAAGGACATTGGTACGCTGTACCTGTGGTTCTCCTTTGCGATGTTGCTGACCGGCGGCCTGCTGGCGCTGGGTATTCGCGCGGAACTGTTCAAGCCTGGTCTGCAGTTGTTCCAGCCCGAGTTCTTCAACCAGCTGACCACCATGCACGGCCTGATCATGGTGTTCGGCGCGATCATGCCGGCGTTCGTGGGCTTCGCAAACTGGATGATCCCGCTGCAAATCGGCGCATCCGACATGGCCTTTGCGCGGATGAACAACTTCTCGTTCTGGCTGCTGCCACCCGCGGCGATCCTGCTGGTCGGCTCCTTCCTGGTGTCCGGCGGCGCAACTGCTGCTGGCTGGACGCTGTACGCGCCGCTGTCGTCCCAGATGGGTATCGGCATGGACATGGGTATTTTCGCGATGCACATCATGGGCGCGTCGTCGATCATGGGTTCGATCAACATCGTCACCACCATCCTCAACATGCGCGCGCCCGGCATGACGCTGATGAAGATGCCCATGTTCGTCTGGACCTGGCTCATCACC
>JACCDX010377786.1_pt1 | contig 20527 bp, 16 predicted proteins | sample 7449681 | NCBI WGS metagenome assembly JACCDX01 (sample SAMN15323450, study PRJNA562643) | freshwater metagenome | isolation source: river surface water | place: USA:Blue River Watershed | collected 2017-08-18
AGCGGCACCATCTCCGGCAACACCTCGCTGGAAATGGTGGTCGACAACAGCAACAACCGCTTCTATGTGTCGGTGGATGGCATCGGCGCCAACATCACGCTCAAGCCCGGCTCCTACACCCCCAAGGACCTGGCCAAGGAAATCCAGAACGCCATCAACGGCGAGACCTCCGTCAAGGACGCCACCTACACCTACGACGGTATCGTCAACTCCGATACGGGCCGGCGTGTGCTGGGCGCGAAGGTGGAGTTCGATCCGACCAACAAGCGCTTCGTGTTCCAGAGCGCCACGACCGGCGACGAATCCTCCATCCAGGTCAGCGGCGACCCCGACTGGGGCCTGGACAAGACCGAGATCCAGTTCGGCACCACCAGCACCTGGATCAAGCTGAGCCAGCATTACGAGAACGGCGCGCCCCAGTACATCCGCAACGGCCAGCAGACGCAGGAAAACAGCGACGTTTCGCTGAGCACCGAGTGGTGGCCCGTGTTCCTGGACCGCGGCGAGCTGAGCTTCGCCCTGGACGGCAAGCCGGTGTCCCCGGTGGGTCCGATGCCCTATGCCACGGCCTTCCTGGAAGGCGGCAAGGGCGCGCTGACCCTGACCATCGACTTCACCCAGTCCACCCAGTACTCCAGCGCGTTCGCGGTGCTGTCTCAGTCGCAGGACGGTGTGCCCGAGGGCGACCTGATGGGTCTGGACATCGGCGTGGACGGCCTGGTCAATGCCACGTACTCCAACGGCTCGCAGATCTCGCTGGGCAAGATCGTGCTGGCCAACTTCTCCTCGCCCACCGGCCTGCGCCAGATCGGTGACGCCAGCTACCTGTCCTCGGCCACCTCCGGTGTCGCGAAGATCGGTGAAGCGGGCTCCGCCGGCTTCGGCTCGATCCGCGCGGGTGCGACCGAACGCGCCAACGTGGACCTGACGCAGGAGCTGGTGGACCTGATCACCGCCCAGCGTAACTTCCAGGCGAACGCCAAGGCCATCGAGACCTCGTCGACGATGACCCAGGCCATCATCAACCTGCGCTCGTAAAGCGAACGCCGCCGGGTAAACCGCCATGGACCGTCTTGTCTTCACCAGCTACAGCGCCATCAACGAGAAGGCGGTGGAGCGACAGGTGCTGGTCAACGAACTGGCCAACGTCTCGACCACGGGCTTCAAGCGCAGCTTCGACGTGGCGCTGCGCTCGGTCAAGATCGACGGCCCCGGCTTCGACACCCGCTACCAGACCCAGGCGGTGGCCCGCGACGTGATCGATCTCGATCCCGGCCCGGTGCTGACCACCGGCCGGCCGCTGGATGTCGCCCTCAACGGCAAGACCGTCATGGGCGTGCAGTCCAAGGACGGCCAACTGGCCTTCACCCGCCGCGGAGACCTGCATATCAACGCCCAGGGCGCGCTGGAGACCGGCACCGGCGAACTGGTGCGCGGTGCCGCAGGGCCTCTGGTGGTTCCGCCCGGCTTCCTGATCACCATCAACGCCGACGGATCGGTGTATGCCAAGGACCCGGGGCAGCCCAATGCGCTAGGCGCGCTGGTCGGCCAGATCCTGCTGCGCGATGCCAGCCAGACCTTGCTGTCGCGCCGTACCGACGGCCTGTTCACCCCCGCGGGACAGCCCCCGGGCAGCGATTTCCCGAGCGGACCGCTGCAGGCCTCGCTGACTTCCAAGGCCCTGGAGGGCAGCAACGTGAACGCCGTATACGCGATGACGCGAATGATCGACCACTCGCGCAGCTTCGAATCCCAGATCCGCGCCATCAAGGAGGCCAAGAGCCTGGATGAGAGCGGCGCGACCCTGATGAAGAACAGCTAACTGATTGACTGAAGGAGCCCACCATGGACGCCTCGATGTGGATTGCCAAGACCGGCCTGGATGCGCAGCAGACGCGCATGTCGGTCATTTCGAACAACCTGGCCAACGTCAACACGACGGGCTTCAAGCGTGACCGCGCCTCCTTCGAGGACATGCTCTATCAGAGCGTGCGCGCGCCGGGCGCCCAGGTCAGTGCGACCGCGCAGTCGCCCACCGGCCTGATGCTGGGTACCGGTGTGCGCCTGGTCGCCACCGAGAAGACCCACACCCAGGGCAGCCTGACCACCACCAAGAACGCGCTGGATGTCGCCATCCAGGGCAACGGCTTCTTCCAGGTGGCCCAGGCCGACGGCACCATCGCCTACACCCGCGATGGCAACTTCAAGGTCTCGGCCACCGGCCAGATCGTCAACTCCAACGGCCAGACCCTGTTGCCCGCGATCACGCTCCCGGCCAACACGGCCAGCATCTCCATCAGCCAGGACGGCCTGGTGAGTGTGGAAGTGGCCGGCGGCGGCGCCGCCGCCCAGAACGTGGGCCAGATCCAGATCGCCCGTTTCGCCAACCCGGCGGGCCTGCAGTCCCTGGGCCAGAACCTGCTGCGAGAGACTGCTGCCAGCGGCGTGCCGCAGGTCGGACCGGCCGGCGTCAACGGCGCGGGCACCCTGATGCAGGGCGCGCTGGAGGCCTCCAACGTCAACGTCGTCGAGGAAATGGTCAACATGATCGAGACCCAGCGCGCCTACGAGATCAACGCCAAGGCGATCTCGGCGGTCGACGGCATGCTGCGCTTCCTCAACAACAACATGTAAGGCGGGCGCACCATGCGATCCCTGATCCCCCTGGTGTCTGCCCTGGCCCTGGCCGGCTGCGCCACGATCGACGACTTGCCGCCCTCCAACGGCGCCTTCGACCCGGTCCAGCCGGCGGCGCAGGCTGTTCCGCGTGCGCCCACGGGCGGCATCTACAACGCGGGCAGCGCAGACGCCCTCTTCGGGCGCGTTCGACGTTTCCAGCCCGGGGACGTGCTGACCGTCCTGCTCAATGAGTCCACCCAGGCGGCCCGCGCGGCCACGGGGACCGTGTCGCGCGAGTCGAGCAACGATGTCGTGCCCTCGGGCCTGACGTCGAAGATCACCGGCCTGAATCCGGCCCTCACCGGCCTGAACCTGAGCGGCGGCAAGATCACCAGCGACGGCAGTGGCAAGGCCGACCAGAGCGCCAGCCTGACCGGCGCCATCACCGTGTCGGTGATCGAGGTGCAGGCCAACGGCAACCTCGTCGTCCGCGGCGAAAAGTACCTCTCCCTGAACCAGGGCAGCGAAGTGATCCAGGTCAGCGGCATCGTGCGACCTGATGACGTCGCCTCCAACAACACCGTGCAATCACGCCGCCTGGCGCATGCGCGCTTCACCTACCAGGGCGGCGGCGAACTCGCCAGCGCCTCCAAGGCCGGCTGGGGCACCCGATCGCTCCTGAAGCTGTGGCCCTTCTGATTTCCAGGAAACACGCATGACCCGATTCCTGCGCTTCGTGCTGGCCGCTGTCCTGGTGGCCCTGGCGCCCGCGGCCTTTGCCGACCGGGTCAAGGACCTGGCGTCCGTGGCCACCGTGCGCTCCAACCAGCTGGTCGGCTACGGCCTGGTGGTGGGCCTGCAGGGCACGGGCGACGGCTCCGACATCTCCTTCACCGCCCAGAGCCTGCGGGCCCTGCTCAGTCGCCTGGGCGTCGGCAGCGACGGGCAGAGCGCGCTCGAACAGGCCGGCTTCACGCCGTCGGATTTCTCGACGGGCAGCGGCGTCGGCAAGATGGACATCAAGAACGTGGCCGCCGTCATGGTGACCGCCGACCTGCCTGGCATGGCCAAGCCCGGCCAGCGCATCGACGTGAACGTGTCCGCCATCGGCAAGGCCACCAACCTGCGTGGCGGCAACCTGGTCCTGACCGCCCTGCGCGGCGCCGACGGCGAGGTCTATGCCGTGGCCCAGGGCGCGCTGACCGCGACCGGCGTCGACCAGAGCGCCGCCGGCAGCCGGGTCGCGGTGGGCGTGCCCACCTCGGCGCGCATTCCGGGCGGCGCCTCGGTCGAACGCGAGGTCGAGAACCCCTTTGACAAGGCCGACCACATCGTGCTGAACCTGCGCGAGGCGGACTTCACCACCAACAACGCCATCGTCGACGCGATCAACCGCCGCTTCGGCGGCGATGTCGCCCGTCCGGTCGATGGCACCTCCATCGCCGTGCGCGCGCCGCAGGACATCGGCCGCCGCGTGGCCTTCCTCAGCGCCATCGAGAACCTGGACATCACCCCGGGTGATCCGCCGGCACGCGTCATCGTCAATGCCCGCACCGGCACCGTCGTGATCAGCCGCAACGTGCGGGTCACGCCTGCGGCGGTGTCCCACGGCACCATCTCGGTGTCCATCACCGCCACCAACGAGGTGTCGCAGCCCAACGCCCCGTTCACCCAGGGCCAGACCGCCGCCGTGCAGAACGCGCAGGTGGAGGTGAGCGAACCCAACAAGCCGATGTTCCTGTTCCAGCCGGGCGTGGACCTGCGCCAGATCGTCGAGGCCGTCAACCAGGTCGGGGCCACGCCCTCGGCGCTGATCGCCATCCTCGAAGGCCTCAAGGGCGCAGGCAGCCTGCGCGCCGAGCTGGTCGTCCAGTAACGCAGACGGCAGCACGGTTTCCACCATGAGCGACACCTCGCCCCTGATCAGCCGCCCCATGGGCTACCACGATTTCGGTGGCCTGGCGAGCCTGCGCGGCGAAGCGGCGCAGGGGACGAGTGCGGCCATCCGCGAGACGGCCACGCAGTTCGAGGCCTACTTCATCCAGAACATGATGAAGGCCATGCGCGAGGCCATGGAAAAGAGCGACCTCACGGACAACCGCGACGCCGACACCTTCCAGGAACTGATGGACAAGGAGGTCTCGCTCAAGATGGCCGAACGCGGCGCCCTGGGCCTGGCCGACATGATCGAGCGCAACCTCGCGCAGCGTACCCAGCCCACGGCCCACGAGGCTCTGAGCGCCCGCGAGAAGGCCTGGCCGCCGCGTCCCGACGCGATCCCGCTGCCGGGTGCCCCCCAGGGCCTGCCGCTGCCGGCGCGCCCCGGCGGCAGCCTGCCGGTGAAGATGCCGGCCCGCCTGAAGGGAGTGATCGATGAGTGACCTCCTGGGCATTGCCAGCTCCGGCATCGGCGCCTACCAGCGCGCGCTGTCGACCGTCTCCAACAACATCGCCAACGTCAATACCGAGGGGTATTCACGCCAGGAGATCAGCCTCGCCTCCAACGCGCCGCGCCTGCTGGGGGGCAGCTACCTGGGCACGGGCGCGATGTTCAACGGCGTGCGCCGCCAGTACGACGCCTTCATCGAATCCAACCTGCGAAACAGCAACAGCGAGCTGCAGGGGCAGGAGCCGATGGTCAGCTACGTGAACCGCCTGATCGACATCATGGGCGACCAGAGCATCGGCCTGACCACGGCAATGAACCAGTTCTTCAAGGCCAGCCGCGACCTGGCCACTGATCCGGCCTCCACCGTGCAGCGCAGTACCTTCCTGCGTCAATCGGACAGCCTGGCTTCGCGTTTCCGCGAACTGGATGGCCAGTTCGAGCTGCTCGACGTCGAGACCCGACAGACCGTCGAGAACGACATCGCCAAGCTCAATTCGCTGACCTCGCAGCTGGCGCAGTTGAACAAGCAGCTGACCAAGCATGCGGAGGCGAGCAAGCAGCCGTCCGAGTTGCTGGACCAGCGAGACAAGCTGCTCAAGGACCTGTCCTCCCTGGCCGACTTCAAGGTCCGCTTCAAGGACAGCGGCGAGGTCGTGGTCAGCGTGGGCGACGTGATCAGCCAGGGCCTGCTGGTCGATGGCACGCGCTCGCGCGACATCGGCCTGTCCAATGCCACAGGCACGGACGCCCGCAAGCTGCAGTTCGTGATCGACCCCTACGGCCAGACCGAGTCGCTTCCCAACCTCACCAGCGGCAGCATCGGCGGGACCCTGTCGTTTCGCGAGTACGTGCTCAATCCGGCCTCGGAGTCGCTGGACCGGCTGGCGCAGACCCTGACCACCGAGGCCAATGCCGTGCACCGGGGCGGCCTGGACCTGGCCGGCCGCGTGGGCCTGGACCTGTTCCGGATCGATGCCTCGACACGAGGCGCAGCCGCCGGCATCCAGGTGGCCCTGACCGATGCGAGCCGCGTGGCCGCCGCTGGCCAGTTCCGGGTGACCGATGCCGTCCTGAACACCGGCGACGCCAAGGCCTCGATCCGCTATGCGCCCCCGGAGTACGAAGGGCCGATGGCGCTCGCGGGTGCCCTGACCCTGGGCAAGAGCCCGCGGATCGCCAGCGAATCCTTCAACGTCACGCCGAGCCAGCCGGTGGCCGCCCTGGGCGTGGCCTCACAAGGCATGCGGGACCTGGTTCTCACCCTGGGCGCTCCGGCGACCAAGCAGGTCACGCGGGTGGCCCCCTTCGGTGGCACGCTGTCGCCGGGCGACACGGTGTCCGTCAGCGTGGCGGGCAGGACCTTTGCCTACACGGTGTCCTCCGGGGAGGGCGGTGCCGAGGTGGCGGCCGGCCTGGCCAAACTGATCAACGATGCGAGCACGGGCTCCACGGCGGTCGAGGCCTCGGTCGACGAGAAGAATGCCCTGATGCTGACCGCGTCTTCCACGGGGCCCGCCGGTGCCTTCACCGCGACGACGTCCGTGTCGGCCCGCACCATCACCGGTGGCGGCGTGTCGGTGGTGACACGGGGCGAAGACCTCCAGGCGGCTGCGGCCGGCCAGAGCCTGCAGGTCCTGACACGGGACGGCCGGCACCTGCTGGGGACCGCGCTCACGCCGGACCAGGAAAAACTGATCATGACGTCCGCCAACGGCATGGAGCCGGGCGCGACGTACACCAGCAACTACCTGAACAAGCCTTTCCTGAAGATGGACTTGTTCCTGGGCGCGCGAGCGGGTATCCGCCTGCAGCAGGAGTTCGATCCCGACACCGGCAAGGCCCTGGAGCCGACCCGCCTGCCGGCCGTCCTGACGGGGCGGGCCGTGAGCGACGGGCTGACCTCCATCGCGGATGGCGCCTACTACCTCAACGGCGTGAAGCTTGACGCCCTGGACAAGGGACGCACGCTCACCGCCGATGACCTGAAAACCTGGATCAACGACTACACCGATGAAACCGGCGTCACGGCCTCGGTGGTCGACGGCGCCCTGGTGCTGTCCCGTGCCGACGGCGACACCGCCGACGCGGACGACATCCGCCTGGCGGCCGGACCCAATGGCTCGGCGCTGGACCTGGCGAATCTCGGCTTCGACAGTGCCGTCCACATCAACGGCGAAGCCGCCGACGATCTCCTGCTGTTCGTCACCACGGATCCGGATGCCGAGGCCTCGGTGGTGAAGGCGACAGCGCTCTTCGCCCAAGAATCCGGTGATGCCAAGCAGGCCCTTCGCGCGCAGTCCCTGGAAGTGCGTTTCACCAGCGCGACCCACTACCAGATCATCGAGAAAGGTAGCAACGTGGTGGTCGCCGACCGGGACTACGACCCGTCGGCCGGTACCCTGAGCTACCGCGGTTTGAACCTCACGTTCTCCGCCGGCCCCCAGGAGGGGGACATCTTCAGCATCGACGGCAACCAGAACGGCATCGGCAACAACGAAGCCATGCTGGAGATGGCCAACCTCGAAGACAAGCGGCTGTCGCAGCTGGGCAACCTGACCATGACGGAGGCCTATATCGAGCGGGTCAGCGAGGTCGGCAGCGTGGCGCAGCAGGCCTCCATCTCGCGCGATGCGCTCCAGGTGGTCTACCAGCAGGCCCTGGAGGCCCGCGACGGACTGGCCGGTGTGAGCCTGGACGAAGAGGCCGCGGCGCTGGTGCGTTTCCAGCAGGCCTACCAGGCCAACGCCAAGGTGATGCAGGTCGCGGGTGACCTGTTCGATGCCATCCTGGCCGTCCGATAGAGGAGGGGACCGCCATGACCATGAAGATCTCGACGTCCTTCCTGTTTGACAGGGCCACCGAGCGCATGTCGGCGCTGCAAAGCCGCCTGGCCAAGACCCAGGCGCAGCTGTCGGTATCCAAGCAGATCATTTCTCCCAGCGACGCCCCGGACAAGGCGGCCGCGATCGACCGCCTGCGTGGCGAACTGGCCCGCCAGAGCGGCCACAGCGGGGTGCTCAAGGTGGCCCTGAACCGCTTCACCGCCGAGGAGACCGCGCTGCGCGCCTCCAGCGACACGGTCACCCGCATCAAGGAACTGACCATCCAGGCCGCCAACAGCACCCTGTCGCCGGACGACCGCAAGGTCATCGCGACCGAATTGCGCGAGCTTCGCAACCAGCTGGTGAGCCTGGGCAACACGCGCGATGACAGTGGCAACTATGTGTTCTCCGGTACCCAGGTCAGCACCCAGGCCTTCGCGTTCGACAGCGAAGGCAAGGTGTCCTACCAGGGCGACCAGACGCTGACCCGTGTGCCCGCGGGGGTGGAGCGCTCCGTGCTCTACACCCGTTCCGGGACCGACGTGTTCAAGCGCGTCGTCCGGGAAGACGCGACGGGCGACCGCACCAGCGTGAGCTTCTTCGACTCCCTGGAGAACCTGATCGACGCCGCCGAGAGCAGCGATCTGGCGGGTATCCGCCGGGGCGTGAGCGAGGCCGACCAGATGCTTTCCAACGTGAGCCAGGCGGTGGCCCAATGCGGCTCCGACCAGCAGGTCGTGCAGTCCCAGCTGGACGTGCTGGACCAGACCACGCTGCGCCTGAAGACGACGCTTTCGAGCATCGAGGACCTGGATTACACCGAGGCCGTCGCCCGCGTGAACAAGGAAATGACGGCGCTGCAGGCCGCCATGGCCAGCTTCGGCAAGATCGCCAGCCTGAGCCTGTTCGACCACCTGCGCTAAGCGGTAGGCGCGTCTCTTTCACCCACTTGCCGACATGGCCACGACCATCGACTCCAGCGCCGCCAGCACCAGCGCCAGCAATGCCAGCAGCAACATCGTCAACATGCTGGGGGCGGGCTCGGGCATCGACATCAAGGGACTGGCCCAGCAGCTGGTGGATGCCGAGCGCGCACCGCGTGAGAAGGCGATCAACGCCAAGATCGCCAAGTCCGAAGCCACGATCACCGGCTACGGCGCCCTGAAGTCGCTTCTGTCCGAGCTCAAGGATGCCTTCAAGCAGATCGACGATGCGAGCGAATTCCAGTCGATCGCCGTGACCAATCCCGCGGCAGACTCCTTCTCGGTCACCACCGATTCGAGCGCCTCGGCTGGCGCCTTCGACCTGCAGGTGAGCCAGGTGGCCTTGCCCCAGCAGCACCAGGTGGCCTTCGACGACCGTTCGCAGTCCCTGAACGCCGGGTCGGCCTTCACGCTGACCTACACCGACACCACCAACGGCGGTGACGCCCAGACGATCAATGTCACCCGGCCCACGCCCGCCGGCATCGTTGCCGCGATCAACGGGTCGGGCACCGGCCTGCGCGCCCAGTTGATCGATACCGGCGTGACCAACGCGGATGGCACCGGCACCGAGGTCTACGTGTCGGTCACAGGTCCCGACGGCGTGGCGTACACGCTGTCCTCCTCAAGCTCCGACGTGGACTTCGGCACGGCCACCCAGGACGCCCAGGATGCCAGGTTCACCCTCGATGGCGTGTCGCTCACGCGGTCGACCAACACCTTCTCCGACGTCCTGGACGGCGTGACGATCACGCTCAAGGACGTCACGGCCAGCGCCCAGCGCGTCGAACTGGTGCGCCAGACAGGCGATGTGGTGGCCAAGCTCAAGGACTTCGTCACCGCCTTCAACGCCTTCCAGGACTCGGTGAAGATCCTGGGAGAGCGAGGCAGCAAGGTCGAGACCTACGGCGGCGTGCTCGCCGGCAACTCCCTGCTGCAGACCGTCCACAGGCTGGTCAACCGCTTCATCACCGACGACTCCAACACACCTGGCACCCTGATCAAGGCGCCACGCGATGTGGGCCTGAGCATCGATGCCAGCGGCAAGCTGGTCCTCAACGAAAGCAAGCTGGTCGAACAACTGGACGCCCGCTTCGACGAAGTGCTCACCATGTTCACCGCGGCTCGCAGCAACAAGGGCGAATACGGCGGCGTGAAGGCCGGCATGGCTGGTGAGGCCGTGCGTGACCTCACCGACATGCTCAAGACCGGTGGCCTGATCGACGAGCAAAGCAAGATCACCACCAGCCAGATGGAGGCGCAACAGGAACGTCTGGCTGACCTCCAGGAACGCATGCAGCGGGTCATGGACCGCTACATCAAGCAGTTCACCGCCATGGACGACATCGTCAGCGGCAGCAACAGCACCCGCAGCGGACTGACCAATTCCATCGACGCCATGAACGCCCAACGAAAGTGATGAGTACATAGGTACTCACTAAAGTTTTCCGGCGGCTGTCCGATTCCCGAAAGACCTCCCTTCCACGTGGGGGAGGGCTTGGGCCATCCCCTGCGCATTCGCTCAGTGAGGGTGGCCTCGAAAGGACTCGACATGAGCACTGAGATCAATTCACCTGTCGGCGGCGCGCTAGCCATGCGCGCTGCTGCCGCGCCGGCTGCGAAAGTGTCGGCCGATCACGCCGTGCCCGACGCGCACAAGGCGGTGAAGCTGGCCGTTCCCGACAAGCCGCAACTGACGATGGATCCGCAGCAGCGTAAACGCGAGCTGACCGAGGCGATCGAGAAGATCAACGCGCAGATGCGCGCTGACGGTCGGGCCTTGTCCTTCAGCGTGGATGAAAAGGCGGACCGCACGGTGGTCACCGTGAAGAACAGCGAGACCGGCAAGGTCGTGCGCCAGTTCCCCGACGAAGCCCTGTTGCGTGTGGCGCATCACATGGAAGACGTCAAGGGCCTGCTGCAGGACGCCCACATCTGATCGAAGAATATTTTCAGAAAAGCCTCAAGCGGTCGTTGCCAGATCCGATTCAGTTCGTAACAGGAAATCGAATTCCGGCTTTCTGTGGCAAAGGGCAGGTCCTACTCCTAGCGGTTCCTGCCGACCTTTTGAAATGACATTTGAAGGAGTAAGACCATGTCTGTGATCAACACGAACGTGCAGTCCCTGGTGGCGCAGAACGCCCTGGCTGTCAACAACCGCTCTCTGAGCAAGGCGATGCAGCAGCTGTCCACCGGCCGCCGCATCAATTCCGCCGGTGACGACGCCGCCGGCCTGGCCATCGCCAACAAGATGACCGCCCAGATCCGCGGCCTGAACCAGGCCGTGCGCAACGCCAACGACGGCATCTCCCTGCTGCAGACCGCCGAAGGCGCCACGCAGGAAGTGACCAACATGCTCCAGCGCATGCGTGAACTGGCCGTGCAGGCAGCCAACGACACCTATTCGGACACCGACCGCTCGGCCCTGCAAACCGAGTACGACGAGCTGTCGACCGAGATCTCCCGCATCTCCGACAACACCAAGTGGAACGACATGTACGTGTTCGACACGTCGGCCAGCGGTGCGATCGGAACCTCCGGTGTCGTGAACTTCCAGGTGGGCCTGGACGGCACCTCCGGCGCGACCATCTCCGCCACCTTCCAGGGCATCGACGCCTCGACGCTGGAAGTCAGCGGCCTGAGCCTGACCACGGCTTCGGGTGCACAGGATGCCCTGGACGCCCTGGACGACGCCATCGCCACGGTCGACACCTTCCGCTCCACGCTGGGCGCCAAGATCAACCGCCTGAACTACGCGGCGGACAACCTCACCGGCGTCGCCGAGAACACGGCCGCCTCCCGCAGCCGGATCCTGGATACGGACTACGCGGCGGCCACGACGGACCTGGCGCGAACGCAGATCATCCAGCAGGCGGCGACAGCGATGCTGGCGCAGGCGAACCAGCAACCGCAGACGGTGCTGGCCCTGCTGAAGTAAGGCGCACCGCCCCACGAAAAAGAGCCCTTCGGGGCTCTTTTTCTTTGCCTGCATTTGCCGGCGCGCATGAAAAAGCCGCCCGAAGGCGGCTTCATCAGGCGGGCTGGACGCGTCAGACGCGTTCGATCTGTCCGTTCAGGGGCGAGCAGGCAGCCCGTGCGGCGCCGAGGGCCACCTGGTAGGGGTTGCTCAGGGAATCCTGCGGTTCATCCTTGAAGTTGCTGCGGCGCATGCCGGTGTCGGTGCGGCCCGGGACGATGCAGCTGACGCGGATGCCGTCCGCAGCCCACTCCTCGCTCAGACCCTGGGTCATGTTCACGATGGCTGCCTTGGTGGCGGCGTAGATCACCGAGTTGGCACGCCCGCGGGTGTACGAGGACGACGCGAACTGGATCAGGGTGCCGCGCGACTCTTTCAGCGGTGCGTGGCTCCACTTGGCGATCCAGGCTGCTCCCAGCAGGTTGACGTTGATCTGGCCCGCGATGTCCTGGGAGGACTGCGCATCCAGCCGGTGGGCGTGCAGCAGGCCTGCGGCGTTGACGATCACATCCAGGCTGCCCAGGGTGCGCCAGGCGTCGGAGATGGCCAGCTTGACCGCCTCTTCGTCCGTGATGTCGCAACCATTGGAGCGGGAGCGCGCGATGACGCGTGCGCCCGCGCTTTCCATGATGTCGCCCATGGCCTTGCCGATGCCGGCCGTGCCGCCGAAGATCAGGACGTTCTTGCCCCGCACGTCGATGCCGGGACGGTCCGCTGCCTGCGAGGAGGCCCGGATGCGGAACATTTCGTCGGCCAGCACCAGGTCGATCGGGTTGGTGATCTTGAAGTTCTCCTCGCTGCCGCGGACGATGCGCACCTTCCCCATGGGATGGCACTCGAGGTAGATGCCGCAGTCGTCGGTGAACTGGTCCAGCCGTTCCTCGCCGATCTCGGCGTAGCAGTTCCACAGGGTGCTGAAGCGGAAGGCCTGGGGCGTCTGCCCGCGCAGGATATGTTTCCGCTTGGGGATGGACTGGATGAAACCATCGCGCTCGACGATGATGGTGTCGGCCGTCGGGATGGCGACGTCCACCGCTTCGTGCTTTTCGAGCGCGTCGATCACGTCGTGGATGATCTGGCCGCTCACGAAGGGGCGGGCCGCATCGTGGATCAGGACGGTCTCGGGCGCCTCAGGCGCCAGCGCCTTCAGGCCCTTGAGGGTGGAGGCCTGGCGCGAGGAGCCGCCGGCCACGAACAGCGTGTCCTTCACCTCACCCAGCATCTCGCGCACCTGGTCCAGGGCGTCCACCGGCGCCACCACCGCGATGGTGGCGTGCGGCAGGTGCTGTCGCAGGGCGTCATAGCTGTGGGCCAGGATGGCCTTGCCGGCGATCCGGATGAACTGCTTGGGCTGCTCGCCGCCGATGCGGGAGCCGGTACCGCCGGCCAGGAGGATGACGGAATGGGTCTTAGGCATAGGCCACCTCGAAGGAAACTTCTTCCATAAGGTCCTGCACCTTCGACGCTTCCTGCGCTTGCTCGAGTTCGTCGCACAGGCGACTCAGGTGCTCCAGCACGGCGGTGGACATCCCCATGGGGTGGTCGCGGTACTCGCGCATGATGCTGATCACCTTGCGCACCTTGGCCGGCTTGTTCGTGAGCAAGGAGGTGAGGGCGTTCAGGCGGGCCGTCATCATGAAACCCGGGTTGCCCTTGTCCACGGTGGACGGGGACTCCAGGTGCGACAGGTAGCTCGCGTCCGGTACGCGCCAGTCACCGAAGTTCTCCTCCAGGTTGCGGGGAATGTCGTCAGGAACGTACATGTCCACGCCCAGGAAGTTGACCGGCTTGAGGTCGAAAGGCGTGAACGCGAAGCGCTGCTGGTGTCCGAAGAAGAAGTCGACGCCGGTCACCAGCTTGTCCCCCTGGGGGTAGTAGACAAAGATGTCGATCCAGGTGGCCGTGCGGTTATGCAGCACGGGGAAGTAGTAGGCGCGTTCGCCCTTGAGGAGAGAGACCGAGAACGTGAACTCGCCGCTCTTTTGCAGGGCCATGCAGATGTCGTACTGGTTCTCCCAGCCGATCACGCCCACGTCGATGTCCTTGTCGTGGGCCAGCAACTGGCCCTCGCGCTCGTAGCCCAGGAGCGTGCCGGAGACCAGGAAGAACTTCTGGCCGTTGTCCTTGAAGACCTGGGCCAGGGTACGCAGGGCCTCGGAGGCGCGACCGACGTCGAAGACCGGCAGCTGCTTGCGCTGCGGGCCGACTTCATCCTGCACGCCATCACGGTCGTGCTTCGTGGGGTGGCGGTTGTACTTCAGGATGATGGCGTCCAGCTGTTCGACGGCCTCCTGCATCCGGCCGCCCTTGCACAGGTTACGGGCGATGCTGACCTTGGTCATGCCCTTGGGCTTGGCCGCATCCAGCGTGCGAAGCAGGCGAGCGGCCTCGTCGTAGCGGCCGCCGGTTTCCAGGCAGGAGGCCTGCAGGTAGCTCAGGGAGGAGGCCAGGTCCTGGTTCTTGGACTGGGTGGCCACACGAACGAAGGCGCCGTACATCGCGGACAGGCACGCGTAGTCGACATCCACCTCGGGCCGTTCGGCCTTGTTCACGTAGAGGCGGTGCCTCTCCGTCAGCGTACGGGCGATCACCATGAGTCGCAGGCCCTCGATGCGCTTGGCGATCAAGGTCTCGACCATCAGAAGCGCGGACTCCCAGTCGCGGATGTCGAGCGTCAGCTCGAAGGCTTTCTGCCAGTCGTCCAGGCTGCCCGTGGCCGACTTCATGTGGGCCCTGCGCAGCGGGGCTTTTGCGATGCCGGCTTCGACCGTTCGGCGGACGATATGGGTGCCCGCCAGGTCCTGGATGCCGGGGTGCAGTTTCTGGTTGGTGATGGAATGATGGCAGTCCAGCCAGAACTGGGCACTCTCGGCGTCGATTTCATTGGCCACGGCCAGACTGCACAGGAACAGCGTCAGCACGTTCTTGCCGCGAGCGCGCACCTCGCGAATCGTCCCCTCGGACAGAAGGTCCGTCAGTTCAACCTTGCCCAGGAGGTCCAGAAGCTTGTCCTCCTGCTGGTGGATCAGGGCCATGTTCAGGCCGACCAGGGTCATGTGCATCTGCGGTGTGAGGGTCATGGAGTCTCCAGTCCGGTGGCAAGGATTTGCCGTCCCTGCAGGGGTCTGCAAGTTCCAAGCCAATAGCGGCGATTCAAAGGGGGCATCCGCTCGCTCCCAATCAAGGCGGGGGGTGGGGCAGGGCGTGATGACCTCACGCCGCCACGCCTGGCATGCCGATTGCGTACATCCCCGGTGCCGAGGCGTGCCGGCAAGTGATTGCCGCCCGTACTGCCGGCGCGGACAGCGCTGGCTCCTTGAAACGGAAACCTGGCAGGACGGACAGGAGACAACGAAGCCTCCTGCCGGTTTTGGAAACGATATTGAAGGAGTAAGACCATGTCTGTGATCAATACCAACGTGCAGTCCCTGGTGGCGCAGACTGCGCTCGCGGTCAACAACCGTGCCCTGAGCAAGGCGATGCAGCAACTGTCCACCGGCCGCCGCATCAACTCCGCGGGCGACGACGCTGCCGGCCTGGCCATCACCAACAAGATGACCGCGCAAATCCGCGGCCTGAACCAGGCCGTGCGCAACGCCAACGACGGCATCTCCCTGCTGCAGACCGCCGAAGGCGCGACGCAGGAGATCACCAACATGCTCCAGCGCATGCGCGAACTGGCGGTTCAGGCGGCCAACGACACGTACTCGGATAGCGACCGCTCGTCCCTGCAGCTTGAATACGACCAGCTGGCCGAGGAAATCAGCCGTATCTCCGACAACACCAAGTGGAACGACATGTACGTGTTCGACACCACCAACAGCGGTGCGATCGGTGTGTCGGGCGCCGTGTATTTCCAGGTCGGCATCGAGGGCACCTCGGGCAACACCATCTCGGCCTCGTTCATCAATCTGGACGCTGCGTCGCTGGGCATCAGCGGTGGTTCCGTGCTGTCCCAGGCCAGCGCGCAGTCGGCCCTGGACCTGCTGGACGACGCCATTTCGACGGTCGACACCTTCCGTGCAGGCCTGGGCGCCAAGATCAACCGCCTGAACTACGCGGCGGACAACCTGACCAGCGTGTCCGAGAACACCGCAGCCTCGCGCAGCCGGATCATGGACACGGACTACGCCGCAGCCACGACCGATCTGGCGCGAACGCAGATCATCCAGCAGGCGGCGACAGCGATGCTGGCGCAGGCCAACCAGCTGCCGCAGACGGTACTGACGCTGCTCAAGTAATCCTTCCGCACGTCTTGCGACGGTTCGCGCCTGCGCGCGCGTGCCGTCGCGGGCGTGCGCCTGCGCGTCCCGCCGCCGCCCTGCATGGCGGCGCGTCTGGCGTGATGGCTGTCCGACAGTCTCTCTGTCGAAATGCCGGCAAACCCCACGACTTTCCGACACGGGAGTTGAAAACAAGGGGGTTAATGCCAGGCGTTCATGTAATACCCAGGAATTCGCCCGTGACATGGCACGGGCGTTGCGATACGTCACCGGATTTCCCTTTTCTCAAGGACACCGAGTGATGACCGCAACGTCTGCTGATTGCCCCACGAACCACGCCAAGGCCGGCGTGCGGCGCGCCGTCTTTGTCGACCCCGCCAGCCGCCACCTGCTGGCCCTGGCCCAGCGCGTCTCCGCGGCCGATGTCACCACCTTGCTCGTGGGCCCCACCGGCGCCGGCAAGGAAGTCATGGCCCGGGTCCTTCATGAATCTTCCCCCCGCCGCAGCGGCCCCTTCGTGGCCGTGAACTGCGCGGTCCTGCCCGAGCAACTGATCGAAAGCCAGCTCTTTGGCCACGAGAAGGGCGCCTTCACCGGCGCGCAGCGCGCGCACAAGGGCCTGTTCGAGCAGGCCGAGGGCGGTACCCTGTTCCTGGACGAGATCGGCGAGATGCCCTTTCACCTGCAGGCCAAGCTGCTGCGCGTGCTGCAGGAGCGCCAGGTCACCCGCCTGGGGTCCGAGACCCCCGTGCCGGTCAACGTGCGCCTGGTCGCCGCGACCAACCGCGACCTGCGCCAGGCCATCGTCTCGCGTGAGTTCCGCGAGGACCTGTATTACCGCATCGCCACCTTCCGCCTGCGCCTGCTGCCCCTGGCCCAGCGCCCCGGCGACATCCTGCCGCTGGCGATGCAGTTCGTCTCGCAGCACCGCTGCCCCGGCCTGGAGTGGCAGTTCACGCCGCAGGCCCAGCAGATGCTGGTGCAGTACGCCTGGCCCGGCAACGTGCGCGAACTGGAAAACGTGATGCGCCGCGCCGTGGTGATCAGCGCCGATGGCGTGATCGGTCCCGCACAACTCATGTTCGACGACTGGCTGGACGATGCGCCTGCGCAGGCTGCCCTGGCCGTGCCCCAGGCCATGCCGCAGCCTGTGTCCATGCCCATGCCCCCTGCCGTCAGCGCCATCCCGGCCGCCTTGGTGCACGCGCCGCAGGCGGCCGACGCCTGGGCCGCGCCGGTTCAGGCCGCCGCCAGCGCATTCGATGCCGGCGATCAGGAAGTCCTGGCCGATGCCGACGAGCGCGCAGACGCCTGCGTCCCCGCCGACCTGCACAGTGCCGTGCGTCACAACGAACACAAGATCATCCTGGCCACCCTGGCCGCCACCTCCAGCCGCAACGAGGCGGCGCAGCGCCTGGGCATCAGCCCCCGCACCCTGCGCTACAAGCTCGCGCAGCTGCGCGCCCAGGGCCTGGCCTCGAACGTTGACCTCCAAGGGAGCGCCGCATGATCGAACGCGCCACGTCCGCAGCCAACATCCAGTCGATGCTGCAAACCATGCGCGCCCTGCAGGCCCAGGCTGGCGCCGACATCCAGGCGCCTGTTTCGCCCCTCGCGCCCGGCGTGCAGGGCCTGCAAGGGCCCCAAGGCACTGGCAAGGCCGGCTTCGCCGACCTGGTCAAGGGCGCTGTGTCACAGGTGAATGACGCACAGGTCACCACCCGCGCGATGCAGGCTGCCTACGAGCGCGGCGAGAACATTCCGCTGACCGATGTGGTCCTGAGCATGCAGAAATCGTCCCTGGCCTTCGAAGCCACCTTGCAGATCCGCAACAAGGTGCTCAAGGCCTATGAAGACATCCTGAACATGCCGGTCTAACCCTTTCCTGAGACGAGACACACGCCATGGCCACTGCCACTGCCACCATGCCCCCGGGCGCTGCCGCTGCCGGCACCCCGGCGGCCTCCGGCGCGCCCGCTGCGTCGCAGGCCCTCGTGCCCGCCACTGCCGAAGGCGCTCCCGCCAGCGCTGCGGGCGGCGCCCTGGTCCCCGCCACCACCAGCAGCGAACTGATTGCCGGCGTCCGCCGCGTCGTGGCGCAACCCGCGGTGAAACGCGCGCTGCCCGCCTTCGTCGTCGTGATGGCCCTGATCGTGTTCGGCCTGATCTACGCCTGGATGCAGGCCACCCCCTACCGGCCCATCATGCCGGGCCTGTCCGAGGCCGACCAGCAGACGGCCTTCGACGCGCTGCGCACCGCCGAGTTCAAGCCCAAGATCGATCCCCAGACCGGCCAGCTCACCGTCCCGGCCGACCGCTTCCACGAGGCCCGCATCTTCCTGGCCTCCCAGGGCCTGCCCAAGACCGGCGCCATCGGCCTGGAAGGCCTGAAGGACCAGTCGTCCATGACGACCAGCCAGTTCATGGAGCAGGTGCGCGTGAACGCCGCGATGGAGCAGGAGCTCGCGCGCAGCATCACGCAGATCGGATCCATCCAGAGCGCGCGCGTGCACCTGGCCACGCCGCGCCAGAGCGTGTTCGTGCGTGAACGCGTCGCGCCCAAGGCTTCGGTGGTCATCACCCCGCACCCGGGCCGCGCCATCTCCGCCACCCAGGTGCAGGCCATCGTGCACCTGGTGTCCTCCAGCGTGCCCTACCTCACCCCCGACAACGTGGCGGTGGTGGACAACCTGGGCAAGCTCATGACCGAGTCGGCCGGCGACCTCAAACTGGGACTGACCGCTGCCCAGAGCGCGCACAAGCAGCAGCTCGAAGATCTTTACCGCAACCGCATCCAGCAGCTGCTCGCGCCCCTGGTCGGTGATGCCAACGTGCGCACCCAGGTGAACCTGAGCCTGGACTTCACCCAGATCGAGAGCACCACCGAGGACTTCGACAACCGCGAGAAGGGCCCCAAGACCCGCTCCGAGGTGCTGGCCGAGGACAAGGGCCAGAAGCGTGCCGCCGAGGGCGTGCCCGGTTCGCTGTCCAACACCGCGCCGGCAGCGCCGACGGCGACCGCCAGCGGCACCGCCGCCGACCCGTCCAAGGGCGCGACCGAGGGACTGTCCACCTCCAGCAGCCGTGCCACCCGCAACTTCGAACTCGATCGCACCGTTCGCCATGTGCGCAATGCCACCGGCGGCGTGCAGCGCGTGAGCGTGGCCGTCGTGGTGAACGAGCGTCCCGCGCCGCCGCCGGCCCCCGGCGCCTCGGCCCCGGCGCCCAATGCGCCCAAGACCATCGCCTACACGCCCGAGGAACTCGAGCGCATGAACCAGCTGGTACGCGGCGTCGTCGGCTTCGACGACAAGCGTGGCGACCTGGTCTCCGTGGTGCCCGCGCGCTTCGAGGCGGACGTGCCGGTCCCGCCCACGCCCTGGTACCTGGAGCGCGACGTCCACCTGGCGTTCAAGAGCGGCCTGATCGCCCTCCTGTTCCTGGCCTTCCTGCTGATCGTGATCCGTCCCATCATGCGTGCCATGTACGAGACCAAGAAGGCCGCCGAGGAAGAGGCCGAGGCCCAGAAGGTCCTGGCCGACGGCGAGCTGTCCGAGGAGGACATGCGCATGATCCAGATCGGGGAGGGCGAGAGCCTGGAGGAAATCAAGGCCAAGCTCAAGCCCAAGCGCTCCAGCATCTCCATCGACATGCTGGACACCGCCAACACCTACGACGACAAGGTCGCCCTCATACGCATGCTGGTGGCCGAGGATTCAGGCCGTGTGGCCAACGTGCTCAAGGGCATGATCAAGGTCGCCTGACGACCGCCGGAGAACGACGATGGCCGATAAGAAAGACGAAGCCAAGGACAAGGACGCCAAGCCGGCGGACGCGAAGGCGGGGCCGGACGGACTGCCGGTCGCTGAAGACTTCCTCATGACCGAGGAATTGCGTGCCGAGCTCGATGCCCTCACCGGCACGCAGCGCGCGGCGGTCCTGATGCTGCTCCTGGGCGAGCAGCAGGCCGCGGAAATCATCCGCTTCCTGAACCCCAAGGAGGTCCAGGCCCTGGGCGCCGCGATGGTGTCGGTGGCCGACCTCTCGCAGGAGGCGGTCAACGTGGTGCTCGATGATTTCGTCGCCACCCTGAAGAAGCAGACCAGCCTGGGCCTGGGCACCGGCGACTACGTCGAGAAGGTGCTCAAACGCGCCCTGGGCGACGACAAGGCCGCCTCCGTGCTGTCCCGGATCATGCCGGGGCAGGGCAGCAAGGGCCTGGAGATCCTCAAGTGGATGGACGCCCGCTCCATCGCCGACATGATTGCCGGCGAACACCCGCAGGTGATCGCCATCATCCTGTCGGTGCTGGAGTACGACGTCGCCGCCGACGTGCTGTCCTACCTGCCGACCGAGCACCGCGCCGAGATCATCCAGCGCGTGGCCAGCCTCGAGACCGTGCAGCCTTCCGCGATGGAGGAACTCGAGGCCATCATGAAGAAGCAGTTCTCCACGAACTCCTCGGCCAAGTCCTCCAGCTTCGGCGGCATCAAGGCCGCGGCCAAGATCATGAA
>JACCDX010780728.1_pt1 | contig 20522 bp, 17 predicted proteins | sample 7449681 | NCBI WGS metagenome assembly JACCDX01 (sample SAMN15323450, study PRJNA562643) | freshwater metagenome | isolation source: river surface water | place: USA:Blue River Watershed | collected 2017-08-18
ACACATCATTGATCGCCTGCGTCAGATCCTTGCCCTGCTGAACCTGAGTCTCGACCAAAGCCTTCTGGGCTTCAGACATCGAATCAAATTTCGACTGAACATCAGTGCTCAGATCGCCGATCTTGGTCTCAAGGCCGGTGTTTACATCGCTGATCGACATACCCAGATCGGACAGCGCCTTGGCGGTCGCTTCGGCCTGCGTACTGCCAGCCTTCACCAAGTCATCGATCTTGGTGTTGATGTTGGTCTGGAGGTCTGTCAGCGCCTGCGCGTTGCCCTTGTTGGCTTCCGAGATCGCAGTGGCCAAAGCCGAGTTGGTCGACTGGACGCTGGTGTCAATCAGGTTCTGCACCTGATCGGTGGTGAGGCCAGAGGCCTTCAGGTCAGCGATTGCCTGATTGATTGCCGTGAACGAATCCGTGTTGCCCTGTTGAGCGCTTGATACCGCTTTATTCAGGTCTGCAAGGGCGTCCGCCACGGCATTGAGATCTGCTGTGACTGCCACGTTACCACCTCCAGTTGTTGTTGATGTGTCTACGGATGTAACCGGTGTACCTGTTCTGTCGAACACCGCGACTTTTCCGTCTGAGTATGTGACCGATGTGTTGCCGTTGGCCAGCGTCTGCGTCGAGACGACAGTCGGGCCTGCTCCGGTAGTTGTTGTGGTCGATCCGGTCGATCCGCCCACGTTGGTGCTGTCTCCAGCCGTGTTCGTGCCACCTGCAGGCGTGACCACACTGGTCAGATCCGCAGGCTTGGTCACCTGTACGGTCGGCGTGGTAATGGCCTGCCCTGTGGAAGTCGTGACCTTGGCTGTCGGCAAGAAGGCCTTGGTGTAGTTCAAGGCATTCTGGGCTTCAATACCGGCGTTCTGAAGCACACTGCTGACGTTCTGCGCCACGGTGTTCACGTCGCCACCGGTGTTGATGGCATTGAGCACCAGAGGGCTGACCTGAGCGATCTTGGCCGAGTCGAGGCCAGCGTCCGTCAGGAAGCTGTTCACAGTCACCTGAGCGGTGGCATCCACCATGGCGTCTGAAAGCGCTTTGGCAGTCTGCTCGGTGTAGCCGTACCGATCCATCAGGTAGTTGGCCACCGTCTCGCGATCCTGCTTGAGCGTGGTGCCACCGTCATAGACCGACTCAGCGATGCCCTTGCGGATCAGATCGATCTCGGACTGGGACACACCTACGTTGGCCAAACGCTGGCTGATTGCACTCAAGGATGCATCAGCGCCAGCAATGACCGTCGAGTGGCCACCACCATAGATGGACTCGAGCATGCCGGTGGACACAATGTCCTTCCAATTCAGGTCGGCGTTGGGGTCAATGATTTTTTGGACAGCACCCTCAATGGTGGCGGCTTCTGCACCCTCGGAGACTGTCTCCTTGGCACCGGTCTTGATCGCGGTTTTGTACGCGGACTCCACAGCTTGGCCAGAGGTGGTGTCCTTCAGAACCTGCTTGGTCAGCGCGTTACCCCCCGGGATGTTCAACACGGCGGCAGTGATGCCACCTGCGGTCAGGAAGGCCTTGTTGGCCTTGTCTGCGGCCTGCAGGTCGGCCTCTTCCTTAGTCATCGTCCCGGTCTTGACGTAGTTCTCCAAGAGCTTGCGCTCGCGGTCGTATGCGTCGTTGTAGGAAGCGCCAGCGGACTCGGCCACGTTGAGCACCATATCCACGCTGACACCCAATTTGGCGGCTATCGATGGAGCGGCTTGAAGCACCTTGGCGGCGTACTTCGCACCCATGCCAGTACCCATGGTTCCCAGCGTCTGGATGATCTCCGAGGTGATGTTGAAGCCCGTCATGAGGGGCTTATCCACCACTGAGTTGGCGATGTACTTGACGGTGTCCTGAATGCCCTTGACCTCTTTCAGTCCATTCCAGAACGCCTGAGACTCAGCCTTAATTTCGGCGGGTTTGATGCTCTCAGCGTAGTCAGTCAACTGCTTGACCTGTCTGGAGGCCTCGCCGTTGCGATCCATCACACCAAGGAACTTGGCCGCGCCAGCGAAGGCGTCCGTCAATTGAGCGCCAGCATCGACGAACAGAGCCTTGGCCACATTCAACGCGGTGGTCTCTGGGGCTGTCTTGATCGAGCCGCTGATCACGTTGCCGTACCGGTCGAACTTGCGGTCGTCGATCACCACATCGCCGGTCTTGTTGTCGATGTAGATGTTCTCAGCGCCAGCCGGACGGCCAGTGGCAGATCCACGGCCTGCGCCAGCCTCACCATAGGCTGGCATCATGTTGATGCGGGCTTGTGCGGCGGCGGCTTCGCGCTCTGTGCGGTTGGCGTACTCTTCCTTGTTTTCGGTCGTGTACTTCTTGCCATTCCACTCAAAAGTGGCGTTGGGGCCGTAGGCCGCACGAGCGGCGGAGTAGGCTTGGCCAAACGAGATTTTTTCTTGTTGACTTGCGTTCGGGAACACATAGTCCGCAGGCAGATCGAGACCATTGACAGCCGCATCCTGAGCGGCGGTCACAACATTGTCTGCATCCTTGATGCGATTGATCTCTTCCGTCGTCGGGTTGCGCAGTGTGATCGCCCGGAACTCGTCCTCGATGCGATCAATCGCGATGTCCTGCAGTTTCTGTGTGTCGACAGTGTTGAAGTCCTTGCCGACGAACTGCTTGGCCTGCTCATCGGTTAGGTCGTAGCCATAGTCACGCTTGAACAACTGCTTAATGTCGCTATCGGACATGAGTCGACCGGCGGACGAGTTGTACATCACCGTGTTGCCACTGCTGTCGGTGAAGTTCAAATCCTTTTGGTCGATGCCGCCAGCGTTTGTGAACAACTGCTGACCGTTTTGATAGAACTTGCCATCCTTCAACGTCATGTTGTTGGACAGGTTGTACGATCCATCATCATTGACGCCAGTCACTTTGATTGCACCAGTGTTCAGCGCATCAATTGCAACATCCCTTGCCGAGATCTCGGCAACCATCTTGTTGTAATTTTCTGCGGTGCGGTTGGCCACGTCCTCTTTGCTTGAAAGGGTGTCGTATGCCTTCTGGTATGCGTCAGAGGCATCCTTGAGCTTCTGGGCGGCGTTGGAGCCATTGGGTGTCTCGAGGTCTGTTTTGAGTGTTGCAAGACCTTCAGCCTTCTTTTCGATGGCCGTCTTCATTTCACCAACTTTATCGACTACCGATTTGTTGGCTTCGTAGTAATCCTTGGCTTGTGTGCCGTACTCATTCGCTTTGGTGGTGGCGGCTTTTGCAATGTCGACATCACGCTTTGCGGCTTGATAGAACGAATCCTTAGAAGGGCCTGCTTGCCATTGATATGTTGCATTACCCTCTGAATCACGAATCGATCCATCAGGAACTAATACGTTGTAGTAGCCGTTTTCCCAATCGTATCGTTGCTCATACTTCGCACCAATGAGTTTGGCGTAATAGCCCGCAGAGTATTCGTCACCACCAACCATCTGGTAGCCATCATTACGCATTTTTGTGTCGTAATTGTTGTAGGCCCACTTGTTGTCCTCGAGGCTCTTAACTGCCGCCTCGCGAATATCCATCTGCTCTTGCTGTTTTGCGCTGAGATCATCGAGCTTTTCTTTGACGGGATTAAACGTCTCGTCAATGTATTTATCGAACGCCTTCACATCGGTGTCGAGTGACGATGCTTCGGTGTTGTATTTTTTTGCCTTAGTGTCAAATTCAGCTTTGGCTCTGACGTAGTCATCCTGCGCCGTAATGGCCTTGTCCTTCGCCCCAGTGAACTCGTCGTAAGCGCTTTGAGCGGTCTTGTAGATCTCAGAAGCGCCCAGCTTCAGGGTGGCATAGGCAATGTAGTTTCCGACAGCCTGAGCGGGATCACCCTTGCCGCTGGCCAAAGTGTTTAGAGCGGTGCTCGATGCACCCTTCATTAGGTCAAGAGTGGTCTTGCTGAAGCCCCAGTTCGGGTCTTTGTTCAGCGAGTCAAAGTAGCTGTCTGTGCTCGAGTAAATCAAGCCAGACGAAAAGCCTTTCGTGATGCCGTCCATCACATCCTTGCCGGAAATAACGGCATTCACACCACCAATGATGGCGCTGTTCAGGCTGGCTGTAGCGGCTTTGGAGACTGAGGAGGCAACATCCAACGGAAGATCAAAATTCTCCGCCATGGATGACGTGAAATCAGCGCCGACTTCTTTGGTGAACTCACCAATCGTCTTGCCAATTTCGGTGCCCTGCATGAACGAGGTGGATGCATAAGACACAGCGGCAGACTTGGCGATGTCCTCGAGACCTCCACCCTTGGAGGCGGTGATAACCGCCGCAGTCACATAGGGCGGGATACCAATGAACGATCCGCCGATCTGCAACAGAGTCGGCAGGGGGTCATCCAAAATGGCGGTGATGGTGTTTCCAATCGACTCAAGACCATCACCAACGGCCTCCAAGACGTCACCAGCCAAGTCACCGACGGCCTCAAAAACGTCACCGATTGTGTCCAATGCACTTGAGAAAAAATCGCCAACAGCGTCAAAAAAACCGCTCATTTTTTGGCCCGATCTGTTGTGATTGCAAAGACGCCAGTTTTCGCGTCGAACTTGTGCTTGATATTCAAGCCCTGACCACGACGAAGAGCCGCCTTCAAGGCACGAATAACTGTCTCGTTTGCATGCGCCAAAAGCACATCAAAGCCCATCTTGCGGGCCGACATGAAGAGGTCAACGAGGTTGTTGATGTAGTTGGGTGCGATGTCTGCGTTGTAGCCCACCACAAAGCCAACGCGGCCCGGGAAGGCCGCAATGGTGAAGAGTGTGTTGCCTGCACGGATTCTGATCAACGCTGGGTTGCTGTACTGCTTGATCATCACCGTGTAAAGCATGCGCTCAGGTGACACCCCAGCCTTCTTGGCCGCAGGCGCAAAACGCTCGAGGTTGGCTTTGTCCTCGTGCGCGGCCACCGCAAAGATGTCCTGCGGTTTGAGCATGTGCTCCCGGCTGTCGACCGGGTACACCTTGGGGTTGTCTTTTTCACTCATGCGGGCTCCGGGTTGACTGCGGCCATCATCGCCGCCGCCCAGTCATACCAATTTTCAAACTCCTCAGGGCGCGGCGTTCCCTCCTTGGAGAAGAAACCCACGTTGAAGAGACCATCACCCCACTCGCGCCAATCGGTGCGGTCGTCGGGGATGGAAAGTTGTTGCTCGGCGTAGTGCTCGCACATGAGGCAAGCCCACGACACAAATGTGTGGAAGCGAGGATCGTAAACGAGGTTGTTTGCCATCAGTAACCCCTCACGTCGCCGATGTCGCCACTCAGAAGGAGTCGGCCCAACTGATAGTTGCCACCAGCCTCATCAGAAACGCACTTGATCCGCAGTTCGCGGCGTTGTTCCTTCATGTCGATCTTGTTGGTGCTCGAGTCGAACTCGTAGGCCTGAGACACCTGATCCTCGGACTGGGCGTAAGGCCTGCCGGTGATGTACATCTTCATGGTGCCCGTCATGATGAAGTCAGGCTCCACGCGCTCGAGGCGCAACCACTTGTTGACACCCTCCATGGCGGGCTGGGATGGCCCACCAGAGACCCAACCGAGGTCGTTGGTCTCGAAGTATGACTCGATGGAGGCCACGTTCTGGCCGTTGATCGCATCGGTGCCGTACTCGTGCTGGTAGATCAGGATGCGATTGGGCGGCGTGGAGAACGTCAGGCTGGCAGATCCGGTGCCGGTGGCGGCGTTGGACATCTCGATGGCCTGAGCATAGAGGGCGGTGACCGGAATGGAGAAACCTGAGCCACCGCCCCCGCCCAAACTCGCATCGGTCGCACTGAGCACGTCGCCGACCTGATAACCGGCCCCACGAGCCGTCAAAGTCACGGTGGCTACCTGACCCCCAACCACGGCGATTGTGGCCCGTGCGTTGGCCCCTGAGCCGCCTGTGAGGGCCACATTGGTGTAGACCCCGTTGGTGTAGCCAGACCCCGGGGTGATGGTGCCCAAGGTCTTGATGTTCGAACTGGTGATGGCGATCACCTTGGTGCCGGTCGGGATGTTCGAGCCGGAGATCACTTGACGCAGGGCGACCTGCGTGTTGTAGGTATCGAGGTACAGGAACGGGCTTCCGCTCACCTCGTTGAAGGTGGCCGTGAAAATGACCTCGACCGGCAGGGTTTGCCAGTCAGCCTCGACGGGGTAGGCAAACACCTGAGAGAAGTACCCGGCGGAGCGGCGAGCGCCCAGCGCCTGACCGGCGTCGTACCAAGTGTTCTCGCGCACGTTATAGACGATGGCGTCGTTGCACTCCGTACTGTCGCCACGGGGGTAGAACCACCAGATCTCGCCGAAGCGAGGCACCTTCGTCGCCCAAACCTTCTGCCGCTGGCTGTAGTTCAGGTTGTCGAAGAAGTAGTTCTGATTCATGTCGTTCGGGATCTCCTTGACCGTGCCGTTGTAGAGCAGGAAGCGATCCGTACCGCACCAGTAGAAGATGCCGTCGTACTCGATGGCCGACTGGCTCGACAGGATGGAGGTCTGCGACGAGATGATGTCGTAGCGCCAGTACTGGGGAGGGGTGCCCGTGCCGCCAATGAAGGACACGCGCACAAGGCTGTCGAGGCTCCAGAACAGCCCAGAAGGCGAGTTTGAGCCGCCCCTGACGGGTAGGCCTTGGACGATCTTGCCGGTGGCCACGTTGGTCTCATTGGCGTCCGCAGAGACCCAGTCGTTGGTGTTGCCTGCCGAGCAGTTTTTGATCAGGCCATCGTTGCCGTACACGAAGAGATATGGGTGCAGGGAGACCAGCCCGCCGGAGACCGACACGTTGTTGTTGAAGGTGGCCGTCACTGTGGCCGAGGCCGTGGCGGTGTTGGACATCACCACGGTTGTCGTGCTGACTGACACCACGGTGGTGTTGGCCGGAATGCCTGCGCCGGTGATGGTCTGGCCAGCGCCGATCAGCGGATTTGCCGCCGCCAGCGTGATGGTGGCCGACAGGTTTGTGGTGGTCACGCTGTCCGTGAACACGCCGATCTGGCTCATCGTGGTGCCAGTAATGTCACCGATCAGCACCGGAGTGTTGTTGTCGTTGTCGATGGCGGCAAGGTTCTGGCCGGGGTGGGCCACGATGCTCTGGATGCCAGAGCCGCTCACGTCGTAGAAGCCATCGAACTGCCAGAGGTTGTTGTCGCTGGCAGTGAAGTTGCTCAAGGTGAAGTCACCCACACCAGCACCGACGCCGTTGTCGTCAATTGTGAGCACTTGCAGGCCATCAGAGTAGCCCGAGAAGATCGAGGTGAAAGCGTTCTGGCTATTAAGCCAAATGCCCCGTGAGGGGCCGAGAAGCTGGTCGGAGATGACCCGGTAACCACCCATCTTGCGAGGGCGTCCGCGCTGGAACCGAACCCAGCGGCCATCGCTGTAGAACTGCTTGTCGAAAACAGTGCCGTCGCGCTGGATGCCAGCTTTCGTGTCGAGTGCGAATACCTTGGCAGTCATCAGAACAAGCCCCCTTGAATGCCATTGAGGAAGGTGCCAGTACCATCGATTGTGAGGCCAGTGGCCGTCAGACCAAAGCGCTTCAGACCGAGGATGGCGATGCCAAATTCACCAGAGCCGGGGCGGTACACGCCGGTGGAGGTCTCGGAGGCGAAGTTCAGCGAGGGCGCACCAGCGGTGCCGTCCACAAGAGACACGTTCACCGCACCGGCGGCAATCGTGGATGCGTTCAGCAGGTTGACCGAGTCGCACAGCAAGATCACCTGCTGGCCAGCCGGGACGGTGGCCGTGGCCCCGCCAGAGGCCGTGGTCGTGAAGGTGATCTGATAACCCGCGCCGGTGCCGTCGGTCTGGTTGGTGATGTAGTAGACCTGAATGGTCTGGGGAAGCTCCACCGTGACGTTGCCCGTCAGGGTGCCGGTGTACTTCTGCACCGTGTTGGCCGCTTCTGCGGAGGTCAGGGTGTAGGTGCCCGTCTCCACCGCCTTGGTCAACTGGGTGAAGTTGAACTGGGTGCTCTTGCCCAGACCCACGGTGAAGAAGGCCGAGCCGGAACAGCAGATCGTGCAGGAGTCAGCCGGTTGCAAGGCAATCGAGGCCGCGCCGTTGATGAACTCACCACCCGGAGGGCTGACCGTCAGGGTGCCAGTGCCGCCGTTGCGCACCAGCATGAACCAGTCGTCACCCAGAGTGACCGAGGAGGTCAGCGTGAGGGTTCCAGAGCCACCAGTCCAGACGTAGGCGCTGGCGCGATCAGAGGTCAGCGCGGTGTAGTTGGACGAGAAAGTGTGGACGCCGTAGGCCGCATTCAGGGTGCTGGCCAAAGCCTTCAGACCATACCCGGCGAGCACAGACGCATCAGCGTTGCTGGTGCCCACGCCAAACGCAATCAGGCCCCATGTGCCTGCCGTGGTGGCGTTGGTGGTGATGTAGATGTACTTGCACTCACCCGCCGCGATGGTGCTGATCGTGTTGCCGTTGTAGTCGGCCAGCGTGAAAGTGTTCGCGCCGGTGTTGCGCACCAGTGCATCTTCACCAACAGAAGCCTGATTGGCCGGAGGCATCCGCAGGGTCAGGCCTGCAGACGACGCCGTCACGTTCATGATCCGGGCGGAGTAGTTGTCGGTCGCGTTGCCGTTGATGGGCCACGACAGCGTGGTGTTGGCAGAAAGCGTAATCGCCCGGAACGAGACGTCCGTGGGCTGGATTACGTTGCCGGTAAATGGTGAATTGAAGCTCATGAATCCCTCACAATTGCTTGACGGTCACCCACCCGTGCGATGTCCTCGTCCTTTAGGACAGACATGATCTGGGTGTACTGCTGTTGCCACATCGGGATGCGTTCATCGTTCTTGAGGAACGGCATGGCCTGCAACAAGGAGCCATACAGAAGCGCTTGCGGGGCGTACTGGGTGAACCAGTTGGATTGGTTGCTCGAGTCAAGCGGTTGCAGGCGCTCGTAGTAGAGCACCTCGAAGGCATAGTCGTCATCCGGTGTCGGGGCGACCAGCCAGTGCGTGTAGTCGTAGTCGCAGTAGTACTTGGGCACGTCTTCCTGATCAGCGTCAGGCCAGTACTCGCGCAGGTATTCGTACTTGCGAAGCAAAACGGGCTGGCGCTTGCCAGCCACGATGATGTTCATGGAGACGGTTTTGCGCCAGCGGGCTGGCTTGTCGATCACTGGCTCACCCAGCACCATGTTGCTGGTCACCACCGTCAGGTTGCCGAGGAACTTGAGTTCTGCGGCGATCACCTGCTCGGCGAGCATGATGAACTGCGGGATTTTCTCCAGCGTCGCTGTGTCTGTGCGTTCGAGGTAACTCGAAATATCCTCGACCAGCGAGTCGTAAGTCATTACAGCGGCTACTGTCATCACCACACCTTTTTCTTGATCGATTCGGGTTGCGGGACAAACTGTTTGCCCTGACGCATTCCTTCTCGTTTGGCTCGCGTGGTTGCCGCGTATTCAGAAGGGGTTAACTTCTCTCGTGCCTTTTTTGGCAGGTATCGCTCGCCTGTTGATTCAGATCCTTGGGTGGACGGCTTTCCAGACTTTGTTCCCCAGTCCTCTTTCGTCCACTTTGATAGCGAATTATCCGCTCTCTTGGGGCCTTTGTAACCCCCTCCAGAGCTTTTGTACTTCTGGGTGGCCAGTTGTGCCTTGCGGGCGCTCCATTCGCCGGGAGAGCCGCCCTTGCCGCTGGCCTTGACCTGCGACACGATGCGCTTCCACTTGCTTGGGTCTGTCTTCGTTGCAGTGCTCATTCAGCCTCCCATGATCGAGATTTCGGCGTTTCGGCGAGCCACAAGCCCGGGCAACACCCGGCCACCACCACGCACCCAGAGCATCAACTGCTCCTTGGCTCCCTCCCAATCCTGCGCGTTGATCTTGCGCTTGAGGGTGCTGGTCTGCAAACGACCCACGCCGAGGTTGTAGGCGAAGTCGACGATGGCATTGAGCTTGTTCCAGTCATTGGCCTGCATGGCCAGCGTGAGCAGGATGGGGCACTGGCGAATCACGCCCGGGGCGTAGCGGTGCATCAACTCAGAGACCAGCAGGGCGCGAGCCGTGGGCTCATCCATGGGTGGGTCTTCGAGGGTTACCTTGCGGCCATCACCGTAGAAGGTGGAGCCGTAGCCAATCGTGGGGATGCCAGCGGGACACAGGTAGGGCTTCGAGCGAAACCCCTCAAACCTGCGACACAACTCTGTGGCAACCTCCAGATTCATGCCAGACCTCGCTTGGCCAAGGTGCGGTCGAGGATCCAGTAGTTCACAACGCCCGACAGCAGGGCCATGTCATCCACACCCCACGATGCCTTGAGCACCTCGAGCATGGGCTGGCCAGCGTGGTACGCCAGAACAATGGAGGCGGTCTTGGCGACGCCGTAGAGGAGCAGGAGGTAGTAGGTCATCATCGGGCGCACAGAAGCGCTCAGAGAGGCCACCCAGCCCCCTGCGGCCTTGACCATCTCGGTCTGCTGGTCGATGGCGGCTTTGAAGGCGTCCATGACGCCTACATCGACGGCCATGTCGCGCTGGGCACCGATCTCCTCGAGGCGGATCTGGCCACGCACCTTCTCGAGGTCGCACTGCTTGTCGAACATGGCCAACTCGTGCTGGCGCTCGTTCTTCTTGTCGAAGTACTTAATGACCTCAGGGGCCAAACGAAAAATGCCCCCGAGAAGGGAGCCTAGAATTCCACCACCGATCAGATCAAACATCACTTCTCCAATACGAAAGAGAGGTTTTCATGCCGAGGGTATGTCACCACACGCTCACCCTCTGGGCATTTGTACTTGATGATCGCCGTCAGAGTTGCTTTGCCCGGGGCAATTGGCTCTTTGGCTGATACCACCAACTGGTAGGTGAAGGTGTCAATCTGATCACCTGCTGGGCCAGTAAACTTGCTGGTCGATGGTATTGCTTCATGCATCAAACCAGACGCATCACGCACGGTAGGCGTGAAGGCCTCAACCGAGCAATCATCTCTTTTTTTGATCCGAGCAACCGTGACAAGCACAGGCTCACCAATTTTTGTTGGCTGAATCTTGAAGTGCTCGGGTGCCCATTCAAGAATTGCCCTGTCGAACCAACCAAACTTGTCAGCGAGCGTGTAGCTACCCCCAAGTGCGGCGACACTTGCGGCAACAGCGCTGATGACTTTTGGGATGTCCATCACTTATCCGCTTTTCCGTCGAGCTTGTCGAAGATCCGCTCGCACATGTATTCGATGCGCTTGACTGCATCACTGAAGTCATCGCGTCGAACGAAATCTTGGTGCATCTCTTTATTGAGATTGCTGATGTCATTTTTGAGATCGCGTATCGCGTCCCAAATGACTTTAAGCATCCAGCCCCCAATCGCACCGGATGCAGTGATGATCAGATTGAAAAGGGGCTGGTTTTCCATCCGCTTACTCCGGCTGGGCGTCAGGGGCGGCAGGGGCGGCAGGTGTCGCCTGCACAGCCTGAGCGGCCTGTTGAGCTTCGGTCTGAATGGCGTCGATCAGACGACGAACCTCGTTGTGAGGACGGGTGTCCAGATACTGCAGGATCGCGTTGATCACGTTGACAGAAAGTGCCAGTTTTTCCATTTTTAAATCTCCAAAAACTCCGCTGTTTGGGCCAGCGGTATGCCCATATTCAATTATGCCGAAGGAGCGTCCCAAGGCAAAGGCAAAACAACAATCGGGGGGTTGATTTGTTGATCCAAAAGCCCCTGAACATACGTCTCGATTGCGGACTGATCAACCCCACCCGCCCAGCACCAACCCAAAACTTGTTGTTGGGTTAACTGGTCGTACGGAGTGAACGGATTGCCCGGAGCAGGGAAAACGCATTGCCCGTAAGTGGTTGAAGTGTAGTTGGTGCCGTTGGCTACTTGAGAGCCAGTGCATCGCCATGAGGCGGATGCCACCACATCAGTCAAGCCATCTTCCGAAGGCTTGGTTTGCATCTGGTCAATTGTCCAGTTAAAAGTTGCGGTCATGATTTTTCCTTTGGTTGATTAAGCTGAGTAGTAACGAATGTGGTATCGGATTTGGCCTGTTGAAACGCCATTTCGGGCTTGTACCTCAAGAGTTTGACCGTTAACACGCATATTGCATTGTCCGTAGCCGTTACCTGATGTAACTTCTTCATGGGGGCCAGCAAGCGCCCAAGCACTAGTTGAACCACCAGCCCAAGTGACTGTGTATTTTGCAAAAGTTGTATTGACGTTTCCGTTTTCAGCGCCTTGAATGATGATGTCTGCGCAAGTGAACGAAGAATATGTCAAGGTCAAAAGGGTAACCCAAGTTGAACCGAGCATGTTGGCGTAACCAGCGTATGCGTGGCACTCAAGGGCGGCCCCAAAAGAACTTGAAACGCCATTCGTTCTTGCGTTAATACCGACCAAGAAGTTGCCGTAATAATCGAAGCGAGCACGCTCCGCATAAACAGAACCTGTCCAAGCACCAATCGTCAGACCCTGACCAGAACCAATGCCTGTGCCGTAGACAATGTTTGCTTCAGAGTTGCCCTGCGATAAGTTGGTTCCCATCAAAAGGCCATAAGTAGCACCTGACGGTATTGCGGTTGCGTTACCAGCTATCCAAGCCCAGTTTTGCTGTGAACCACTACCAGTACCAACCCTAAAGAAGACAGTCGCAGTGGTGTTGCTATTTTGAGAAGTACCAATAGCAATCGGGCCAGCAAAATAGTTGACGTTGTTGATGTCGTATTGGTAGATGCCGTAGTTCTGGTTTGTGGAACCAGATGACGAGCCAATGTACAGGCCAATAGTGCTCGCCCCTGTGTTTGTTGTTACAGCATCTGTTCTGATGGCCCATGCACTACCGTCTGATCTTGCGTAAGCGCCAATAGCATAAGTGGTGTACGAACCCCCAGCAACAAATTGAGCGGCTGACACCAGACCAATGTTTTCGTAACTGCCGCCGTAAGGCAAAGTGATGTTGCTATTTTGATTGGAGTTAATCAAAACACCAATACCTCGGGGGTTTGAACCCGTTAAAGCAAAATTACCTGTACCAGCTTGGAAGGTCGCTGATGCCCCATAGGTTGCTGAATAAACAACTGGGTTAGAGGATGTATAAACATTCAAGCGTGAGGCGGCTGTGGTGTTACCAACACCAAGGTTCAGGTTGCCACCTGCATCAAGGTTCATCAGCGTGGCAAGAGTGACAGTACCACCGCCAGTAGCTTGGTAGCCCTGCCTCCACGTCCACCCGCCAGTCACGTTGTTGTTGAACTCAACAGACGACGAGTAACCGCCACCGTAGTTCAAAGAAGACCCTGCGGCGTCGTAGTACAGGTTGGTCATGATCTCCGAAATGGTCGGAGTTAACGCCAGTGTTGCAACGGCTTTGCCGCCAACTTCAATAGCACGGCGGTTGGCGTACCAAGTTTTTGGATACAAGCCAACACCCAGTTGCAACTTGTTGTCCAGCACCATCCCGGTGCTCCAAGTTACAGCACTGCCAGCAGTTACCGTGTTGTTGGAGACAAGCCACTGGAAGCCATAGTTACCGTTAATTTCACTGAGGTACGCATATGCCCCAGTAGAAATCCCCTTCCAAACTGCATAGGCGGGGTCTGGTGTGCCAGTTGGATAGGCATTGACAGACCAGTCACCACACACCGGGCCACCCAACGCTCCAAAAGTTGACGCTTTAACAGCGAATCCGGGTGATGTCGCGTCTTTGTTGTATGTGGAATATGAACCAGCAGGGTCAGACATCTGGATGACGCTGTTTGGCATCAATCGAAGTTGTTCGGCGTAAGCAGTCGTGTTCGTGCGTTGCCCGATGACAAAGTTACCGCTTACAGACCCGCCTACGTTTACAAACCCAAGATAACCTACCGCGTTGGAGCTATCAAGCGAAGTGAATCGCAGAGAGGCGTAACCACCTGTGCCAGTGTTGGCAATCGAAATGTTTGCACCGCCCGCTGGCTGGAAAAGAGAAGACGATGACGCCGCATACGCAGTGGTATCCGACGCAGAGGCATCGACTACTTGGCTTGCACTACTCTTTCCGACCGCGAGCGTTGAACCAATCACGCCATTGTTGGAAAGGTAAAGGTTACGAGGGCGGGTCGCACCAGATGCCCCAATGTCGTAGGTGTTGTCGGTGAAGATTAAGTTGCTAGTGATCGTGCCGTTTACGGTCACTGTGTCTGCGGAGGCATTTCCAAGAGTTGTGTTGCCATCGACTTGCAGGTTGCCAGTGACCGTCAGGTTTCCACCATAGGTGACAGCACCACCAAAATACGACGCACCACCCGCGATGTACAGCGCGTACGGGTTGGTGATCGTGACGTTGGTGCCCGCCGTCGGAGCGCCTGCGATGTACAGGGTCGCGAGGTTGGTGTAGGTCACACCGGTATTCGATGCGGCCACCGTGGTGGATCCGAGCGAAACAATCGTGCCCAGCACGTTGGTTGCGCCATTGGCGCTAGACCCATCGGTCACCGTCGCGGTGCTGACGTAGAGCTTGGCTGGAGCCGTGGCAGACAGCACAGCAGGCAGGGTGAATCCGCTGTCGCCGATCTTGACCAGTTTGTCCAGCGTGGACACGCCGCTTGAGGCGAGGCCTGCGGAAGTCAGTGTGGTGCCATCGAAGGTGAGGTTCGCAGAATCGGTCTGAGCGCCACCAGTGGTGCTGTAGACCACGCGGCCAGCGGTCAGGCTGGTGTTGGTCAAGCCAGACGACGAAACGCCTGTGAGGCCCGTCAGAGAGGTCACCCACTGCGGTGCAGTACCGCTGGAGGTCAGCACCCGGTTGGCCGCGCCAATGCCGAGGAAGGTCGTCGCGCCCGGGCCGGACTGGTAGGGCACAGAGCCAGCCAGACCACCAGCCAAGTTGGTGGCGGTGTTGACCGAGATGCTTGAGCCAGCCGTCCACGTCGGGATGGTTCCGTTGGAGGTCAGGATGTAGCCGTTGGTGCCCACAGTGAGCTTGGACAACGTGTTGGCCGCAGAGGCGTACAGCAGGTCACCCGTGGCATACGAGGTGTTGCCCGTGCCGCCGTAGGTCTCATCCAGCACCGTGGTGAGGTTCAAAGTGTTGATCGTCGCGGTCGTGCCATCGAACGTGAAGTTCGCGGAGCCAGCGAGCGCACCGCTCGAGTTGTACTGGACTTGGTTGTTCGACCCACCGATGGTGCCAGTGCCCTTGGTTGCGAGCACTTGCACCGTACCGCCGTTGTCCTTGTAGAACAACTTGCCGTCGGTGATGTTGATGGCCAGTTCACCGTTGGCCAGATTGCCAGCCGTCGGAGCGGCAGACGCAGTGGTCGAGTGGTAAAGCTGGATCGGCGTGAAGTTTGTAGCGGCCATATCGTTTCCTCAGAAAGTTCCCCCAGAGATCCCGCTCCATTCCGGCCCAGTCGCTCCAGCCGTCAAGACGTATCCCTGTGTCCCCAGTGCAAGTTTAGACAAAGTCGTCGAAGCAGACGCATAGATCAGATCTCCTGCGGTGTAGCTCGACAAACCCAATCCACCCAAATTGACAGCCACTGGGGTGGAGAGGCTGAACTGGGTTCCCGTCAATGTCAGGCCCGTACCGGCAGAGTAAACCTGCGATGCGGATACCTGAGCGAAAGTGATCGCCGTGGTGCCGAATGTGATCGTGCCCGACGTGTTGCAAACGTAGGTCTCACCAGCACCAGTGTTGCCGCTCTGGATGAAGAACGCATCACCCTCGCCCAGCCCGTTGGGGCTCTTGAGGGCGTAGGTGTCAGCGTCCGTGGCGCGAGTCAGCACCCAAGCGGTCGAGCCGTTGCCCACCGTGGTCACGGTGTAGACGCCGTTCTCGAACTGATTGGTCTGGTTGTAGATCAGGATGCGGTCGCCAGCCTGCGCCACGATGCCATCGGGCGTGAAAGCGACGAACGTACCGGCATTGGTCAGCGTGGCCCCTACACCGGCGGTGCCGTTGTTGTAGGTGGCATTCAGGTTGCCGGTGCTGTTGGGCACCTCGTACTTGACCGGCGTGTGGAAGGTGATGCCCGAAGACACCAGCGTGTCCACATACTGCTTGGTTGCCAACTGCAAGGCCGACACAGGGTCTTGCGTCACAGCCACGGAGGTCAGGCCACCGAGGGTCAACGAAGAAGCACCCAGCGAGATCGATGTCGTTCCGATGGTCACCGCGCTGTTGGCCAGCGACGAGTTCGGGATGTTCGACAGCGACAGCGCGTTGGAGCTTCCCAGCGCCACAGAGGACGAACCAGAGATGCCGCCGGAGTAGGTGAACGAGATCGTCGAGTTGACCAGTGAGCCGTTGCCGATGTTCGTCAGCGTGTTGTCAGATCCAGAAATCGACGTGCCCACGAACGTGGTGATCGTGCCGCCCAATGACACCGAGGTCGAGCCGATGGTGATCGAACTGTTGGTCAACGATGCGTTGCCGATGTTGCTCAGGGTATTGGTCGAGCCACTGATCGACTTGTTGGTCAACGTGTCGGTTGTGGCGCGGCCCACCAGCGTGTCGGTGCTGGTCGGTAGGGTCAGGGTGCCAGTGTTGACGATGGTCGAGATCACCGGCGAGGTCAGCGTCTTGTTGGTCAGCGTCTGGGTGCCGGTGAGGGTAACGACAGTGCTGTCAATGCTGATCGTTCTGGCCGCAGATCCATCGAACGTCGTGCCGGAGTTCAACTGCAGGCCAGTGCCGACTGTCAGCGCGTTTGTGGTGGTGGCCGTGATCGTGCCGGACGCACCCAGCGCCACGGTGACGCCGTTGTAGGTCACCGACGAGTTCGTCAGGCTGGCGTTGGCGATGTTCGAGAACGTGTTCGAAGACCCCGACATCGTCTTGTTGGTCAGGGTCTCAGTGCCCGCCCGCGTGGCCAAGGTGCCGGTGGTTGGCAGGGTCAGGCTGGTGGTACTGGTGGCCGTGAACGTGACGCCGTAGGCCCCGGAGAAGGCCAGATTGCCACCAATGGTGATGGTGCTGGTGCCGTTGTCCACGCCAGTGCCGCCATGGGCCGCATTCAGGACGCCGTCGAGCGTCACCGCGCCGGAGGTGGGGGTGGAGGGTGTGAAGCCCGTATTGCCCGCGCTGAAGGTGCTCACACCGCCAGCCAGCGAGAATTGACGCCACTGGCCAGCCGCGTACCCGTCAAAGGTCTGCGAGGTGGTGTTGAAACGGAACTGGCCCGGGGTACCCACAGGCTCCTGAGCGCTGGTGCCCAGCGGAATGACCATGCCAGCAGTGCCCGGGATGACCGGGTTGTCCACAAGCTGGATCAGGGGGTTTCCGCCCTGCCCGTTGCCGTTGCTGACTTGAATCTGACCGATGTAGCCGAGAATCTGCACCCCACCAGCAGTGGTGCCGTTCTGGATGGCCAGCAAACCGGTGCCGCCGACCTGCGCGATGGCCGAAATCAGCCCATCCAGAGACAAAGTAGGGTTGCCAGACACGCCATCGGCGTTGGCCACGGCCAAACCGGTGCCAGAAACCGCCACAGAACGCGCAGAAACGGCCCCAGCGCCCGTTTTTACAATGATCCCTGTACCTGCACCCTCCAAAGCCCCAGAAGTGCCGTTGAGCGTGATCTGGAGGGTCGACAAGGCCCCGCCATCGACCAAACCGATGCCAGTACCGCCAGAAAGGCGGCGGCTGTTGGGCAAAGTCGGCTCCTGATTGAGCGTCAGGAAGGTCTGGGACTGCGACGGAGACGCGGCAAGCGCCTGCGCGGTCGTGCGAAGGGTCTGGCCGTTCTGGACGATGGGGACGAGTTCATCCCCGAGGATCGGGCCAGCCGCAGGCAGTTGGGAGATGGTTAAATTTGGCATGTCAGGGCTGGATCTCGAGTCCGTCGAGGTTGCCGTTGTTCTCAGGCGTGTCGGTGTTCCCCTCTGTGGAGATCACCGTGCCGCCGTAGGCCTCCCCGACCGTCAGGTTGTTGGGATCGACGGCCACCGACACATCAGGGCGCGGAAACCGAATCGTTATCCTTTCGGTTTTGCGGGCTGGCAGGCGGTAGGGGTCGAACTCGTCCGCGCATCCTTGGCCACAGACCTGCAGACCCGGGAAATTGGGGTCTGGGCGCATCTCAGCATGGACGCGCTTCATCTTGCATCGGTCGCATACGGCGATGGCGATGTCTGAGAGGCCTTCGGTGTCAAGGAATCGCGGCATGGTTACCTCGTGTAGACGCCGATACCGGGCGCGAAGTAGATCGGCGACTTGTCGCGCTCTTCCTGCTCGGCTTGGTTGAGGTATTTCTCGGCCTGACCCTCGAGGTAGGTGATGCGATCCAGCGCCACACCGGGCAACTCGATGCTCATCTGGTGGGCCAGCATGGATTGCACGGCCAAGAACCACCGTGCGGGGATCTCCAACTCACCGTACAGGTCGCCCACGTCCATGATCTGGCGCGAGTACCACACCGTCATCTGGATGAAGGGGTCAGAGGGCACCGGCCAGAGCCAAATTTCGGCCTGAGGGATGGTGCGGTTGAACCAGTACTGGTACGGCTGGTTGGCCGTGAAGTTTTTGTTGGGCAGATTGGTGTAATCGTCCCGGTTCAGGCGAGCCATGGTCACTTCGGTCGAGTTGTTGCCGAAGAAAAGCTCGCGCAGGACTAGGGTGTTGCCACCAGTCTCGCGGATTCGATAGAACTGGACGGTTTGGCCAGCTTCGATGTCGTACCAGAGCCATTCATCGTTGACCCAGACGGTCTCGCCGGGGTCGTAGAGGGTGCTCCAAGTGATTCCGTCGGCGGAATACTCAAGAACCGCGTTGAACGTGCCAGAAACTCCCGGCAGGATGCCGATGGAACCCACATAGACCGGGTTGTTGGTGCCAAAATCGACCGAGATGTTGCCGTTGGCGCTGGTTTGTGTGCAGAGTGTGTCAATGTTCGAGTCAAAAGCGTTGCCGACGATGCCGCCAGCGCTTGATGCGTACCCGCCAGTGCTGTTCGGCGTGGGCCGATTCATCTTGCGGTACAGAGCTTGGAGCACGTCGTTGCCACCGAGGGGCAATTTGTAGATGTAATTGTCGGCAGTGAGGCCGTAGACCTTCTTGTCGATGGCCCAGTACTGGATGCCGATGTTGATCAGGTTCGAGAGCAGGAAAAACAGCGACTCGCGGGCACTCAGAACCTGCTCAGAGGTCAACTCTTCGGCCAATTTCCCGCACCGACGCGCCCCGTGATCGATCAGGGTCTGAACTTGGATGACGGTTGTGCCGACAGTTCCTGAGTAAGCCATGTTTACCTCACCATCCCGGGCAGTTCCAGCGCTTCATGGAGGCTCGAGCACGGCTTCCTTCGTCGCTTTTTTTCGCTACAGGCTCCATTCTCGCGCAGAAAGAGTCCCGACGAGGGCCTCCTTGGGGTTGCGGAGCCTTCAATTTTGAGCCGGTCTCCCGGTTGTACTTCTCGCGACCCTTGGCCGTCAGGCCAGCACCGCGCTCCACAGGCATTTTTTCGCCGCGACCCACAGCCAGACTCGGGCCACCCTTCTTCATGCGCTCTGGGAGCTTGTCGTAGGCCTTCTTACCCTTGTTCGACTGCGTGAACTCGCCCGCGATGTCAGGACTGATCCCGACCTTCTTGGCAATTTTGGGGTTGTGCTCGACTGCCTTCATCAGGCGGAACTGGGATTTGCTGGTCGCTGGCATCACGGCCCCTCTTTCACCAAAAGCAGGATGAACATCGACGAGCACGAGTTGTTGCTGGAGCTTCCAATCGCTGTCGCCTCGAGCGTGGTCTTCTCAGGAACAGCCAGTGGGTACTCGAACACATAGTTGGCCACGCCGTTATTCAGACTTGTCAACGCGGCGGTCATTCGGATGTTGTTGGTGCCGCGGGTCAGCAGTCGGCCCTGAACTTGGTTGGAGCCGCCAGCCTGACCACTGGAGAACAGACCCTGAGACACATAGCCTGTGTACCCGGCCGGGATGGTGTAACTGCCCGTGGTCGTGTTGTTGTAGTCGAACTTGATGATGTCGTAGACGGTTGCGGGAACGCCCGCGGTCACTGTACCTGTGCCGATGTAGATGTCGCCCGCGGCGCTGTTGCCAGAGCCTGCGGTTGCCACATAGGCGTAGTTGACACGCAGGAGCGATGCGGCCATCGTGACGGGGGTCTGACCATTGAGGGTGACCGTCTCGGTGACTTCGTTGTAGTTGGCGTCCAGACCTTGCACAACGACCGTGCGGGCACCAGTGCCTGCGCTCGTGTCGTTCGCGCTCGTCGAACTGACGGTCATCTGCAAAGCAGACGACGGGAAAGTGATCAGGCTTGGCAGTGGCCAGACAGACACCTGCGTTGTGTCCACATCAGGGTTGAAGCCAAAGACGGTGACGTTCCGGTGGCCTTGAATCTGATTGCGGGCGACCTGAAGCTCAAAGGGCTCGTATGCCCCCTGCCGTGTGATCGAAGAGATGATCGTGGACATCAGGCGATCCCTGCTTGCACAACCTTCATGGTCACAGAGCCAGAGCCGGAGTTCACCAACACCTTCAGCCCGGTGATCGGGAAATTCAGATACCCATCTTCGTTGCCGGTCTTGCTGGTGATGGTCGCGTCATCAAACCACGTCGTGAAGCCGGTCGCGGGGTCGTCGT
>JACCDX010983635.1_pt1 | contig 20518 bp, 19 predicted proteins | sample 7449681 | NCBI WGS metagenome assembly JACCDX01 (sample SAMN15323450, study PRJNA562643) | freshwater metagenome | isolation source: river surface water | place: USA:Blue River Watershed | collected 2017-08-18
AATAGCATATACGGTTTCTATGTGAGTTGGAATGGTGATAGATGAAATGGTATCTTCAAGCGAGTGAAGAAAAAGCGGTTTTCCATTTACCGGCTTTGAGGAAAAAAGAGGGTATGCTCTTTCGTGCGAGCCAAGCTCCGCTTGAAGTGCGCTTTGAATTTCTTTTTTAGTCGGACTGCTTTCTCTATCTTGATACTGCACAACTCCAAGCGCGTCTCCCGTGTCACTTTCCGCATCAAGCAGTATTTCTACCTCATACTCTTTATCAACGCTTAAATACATTTCTTTCTTTTTACATTCTTCTCCAAACAACAGCAGGAGTTTCCCGCTTGCCATGGGATCAAGTCGGCCTGCGTAGGTCGCGGGCATCCCTTGATATGTCTTATGTTTTTTAACAAACGCCTGAAGCGCCATTAACGGAGTTTCTCCTACTTTTTTAAAGACGGTAACTACTTTCTTCATCAGTAATATCTTTTCTCATAATAGCGCCTTCTCTAAGCACCTGCACTTCACCTGCAACACATGACACCACTGTTGAGGGCGTACCTCCCTCATGCTCTCCTCCATCAAAACATATATCAAGAAGGAGTGCGTTGTTTTTTAACTGCTCTAAAATACCAAAAATGGTACGGGGAGTTTGATATCCAGTCTTGTTTGCGCTCGTTGAAATAATTGGGCGCGGAAATGCGCGCGCAAGAGCGAGAGCAAAATCGCTATTTGGAATACGCACCCCAAGCGTGCCGTGAAGCGTGATTGATTCTGGCACATGGTCTTTTGCGCGAAGTACGATAGAAAGCGCGCCCGGTAAGTGGCGCGTCGCAAGGCGACGCGCCACTTCTGTCATGTGCGCGTGTTCTTCAATTACTTCAACATGAGAAACCATAACTGAAAGCGGTCGCCTATCTTCCCTGCCTTTTATAATTCTTACCTTTCGTACCGCCTCTTCGTTAAAAGCATCTGCTCCAATTCCGTATACCGTATCTGTGGGATATATAATAACTCCCCCTAAAGAGAGTATTTTTACTGCCTTTTTTACTGCCTCATCAAAAGATGTCTGGTGTACCTGCACAATCTCCATATACATATTATAACATAATATATATAAAAAGCAAATACTGTAGCATCCCCATCCCCGAATCACTTGGCAGTATAGCGTTCGTGGCGTATTCTAGATACTAAAGACTGCGCGCGGTTAGCTCAGTTGGTAGAGCATTCCCTTGACGTGGGAAGGGTCACAAGTTCGAATCTTGTATCGCGCACTACATCCTATGAATGAAAAGCCAATTATCTTTTATCATGCGCATTGTCCAGATGGTTTTGGAGGTGCGTATGCGGCATGGAAAAAACTAGGTGAAAATGCCGAGTACATTCCCCTTTCAAGAAGTGACGACCCTCCTTTTGAAATCGCGTCTCAAAGAGAGGTCTTTTTTATTGATTTCTGCTACGAACTACCCATCATGGAAAAGTTTAAAGCACTCGCTAAGCGTTTGGTGGTGATAGATCACCACGAAGGAGTAGAAGATGCCATAAAAAGCGCGCCCGAATTTCTGTATGATGAAAAACGATCAGGAGCAGGGCTCGCGTGGGATTATTTCCATCCAAATATGGAACGTCCCACGCTCATCAACCATTTAGAGGATGATGATCTGTTTCGTTTTTCAATTCAAAACACGCGCGAAATAATGACCTACCTCCTGACTAAACCACTTGATTTTTTGGTGTGGGATGAGTTTGCGCACAGTTTAGATGATGAAGAAAAAAAAGAAGCAATACTTTTCAAGGCGCGCGCGTATAAAGAATACCTTGATGTGCTTGCAGAAATGTCGGTAGCGCATGCAAAGCTAGTTTCTTTTGAAGGGTATATCTGTCTGTTTGCGCATACGCACTCTCTTAAAACCATGCGTTCACTTGTGGGAAACATGCTCGCAAAGAAACTTCCTCCTATTGGTCTTGTGGTTTCCGCTCACCCAAACGGATATGGAGTATCTATTCGCGGAGACGGATCGGTGGACGTGGCAAAAATCGCACAAAAGTTTGGAGGTAATGGGCACCCAAACTCTGCAGGCTTTCTTATTCCGCGCGAAGGTCCGTTTCCGTGGACGCTCATTAAAGAAGATGAAAATTCTCGCGATTGAAACAAGCTGTGACGAAACCGCTGTCGCGGTGCTTGAGTGCGCCGGCAACGAGCTTACTGGTGCGCGCTTCCGTATTCTTGGAAATGCTCTATATTCCCAAATAGAAAAGCACAGAGCGTTTGGAGGAGTGTTCCCCGCGCTTGCAAAACGCGAGCATGCAAAAAATCTTGTTCCCATTCTTGAATCCTCGCTCAAAGAAGCATCTCTCCTTGAAAAACAGACTCAACACATTTCAGAGGACACCTGGAAAGAAATCGCGCTCCTGCTTGAAAGAGAACCGGAATTATATGACGCCCTTGCCACACACGGAAAAACATATGACATACCGGATATAGACGCTATTTCTGTTACCCATGGACCAGGACTACCTCCTGCACTTTGGGTTGGGGTAAATTTCGCAAAAGCATTGTCAATACTTTGGAATAAACCTGTCGTGCCTGTAAACCACATGGAAGGACATGTGCTTGCCGCACTTGCAAAAGAAACAGATGATCGCGTGTATGAAATCAAACCTCCCACTCTTCCCTTACTCGCCCTTTTAATATCAGGAGGACATACCGAACTCGTGCTCATGAGAAACTGGCTTTCCTATGAACTCATAGGACAAACAAAAGATGACGCGGTGGGAGAAGCGTTTGATAAGGTTGCACGAATGCTTTCCCTTCCCTATCCAGGAGGGCCAGAAATTTCAAAGCTCGCGGAAGCGGCGCGCGCCAAGGCGCGCGCCGATCTTCCTTTTGCTCCACTACCTCGTCCGATGTTAAAAGACTCATCCTGCGACTTTTCATTTAGCGGACTTAAGACCGCGGTGCTCTATCTACTTAAAGCAAAGCCAAATCTTTCTGATTCAGAAAAAGAATCCCTTGCGGAAGAATTTGAAAACACGGTCGCGGAAGTGCTTCTTAAAAAAACAGAGCGCGCGATAGAAACGACTGGCGCGCGCATGCTTGTCATTGGAGGAGGTGTTGCGGCAAACAAACACATAAGGCGAGAATTTGAAAAAGAATTACGAGAAAAAATAAATCTTTGTATACCAGAGCCAGCGCTCACCACCGATAACGCTCTTATGATTGGAATGGCGGGATATTTCCGCGCCCTCAAAAAAGAATTCACTACTGAGTTTAAAGCCGATGGAAATCTTTCTATCAGTACGTCTTGAGTAGGCACTATGATATATCATAGTGCGATTTGTCCTTATATTTGATATATTTGCTTAATGATTCCAGAAAAATTTTTAAAAGCATATAACGCGCAGGAAACCGAACCGCGTATATACAAAGAGTGGGAAGAGTCCGGATATTTTAATCCTGATAACCTTCCTCAAGAGCGTAAAGAATATTTTTCCATGGTACTTCCTCCCCCTAATGTAACGGGTACGCTCCACATGGGATCCGCACTCATGCTTGCGATTGAAGATATGTTTGTCCGCTATAAAAGAATGCGCGGATATAAGACGCTGTGGATTCCTGGTACTGACTCAGCCGCAATAGCAACGCAATCAGTCGTTGAAAAGAATATACAAAAATCGGAGGGAAAAAGCAGACATGATTTAGGACGAGAAGAACTCCTCAAACGCATCTCTCTTTTTGTTGAAGATACAAAAACATACATTCTTACGCAAATACGCTCAATGGGTGCGTCCTTAGACTGGAGCAGGTATGCGTACACGATGGATGAAGCACGGTATGAGGCAGTCATGGAAGCGTTTATAAGAATGTATAACGCAGGACTCATTTATCGTGGACATCGCATTGTGAACTGGGATCCAAAAGGACAAACCACAATTTCAGATGATGAGATTGTGTATGAAGAAGAGCATACGACATTCTACTATTTTAGATACGGCCCATTCACGATTGGCACTGCACGCCCTGAAACAAAATTTGGAGATAAGTATGTCGTCATGCACCCTGATGATCCGCGTTACGCACAATACACGCATGGAGAGAAAATGACTGTTGAATGGATTAATGGCCCAATTGAAACAACCGTCATTAAAGATGAAGCCATTGATATGGAGTTTGGTACGGGTGTCATGACCATTACCCCCTGGCATTCACCTGTTGATTTTGAAATTGCGGAAAGACATGGACTTGATAAAGAGCAGATTATTGATGAGCAAGGAAAATTACTTTCTATTGCCGGAGAATTTGCCGGAATGAAAATCAAAGATGCTCGAGAAAAGATTGTTGAAAAACTACGAGAAAAAGGTTTATTAGAAAAAGAAGAAGCGTATACGCACAACATAGCGACCGCGGAAAGAACCGGCGGAATGATAGAGCCACAAATCAAATTACAGTGGTTTGTTGCGGTAAATAAACCCGTCATGTTTCCGAACGGAGAAACAATGAGTCTCAAAGAATGGATGAGGAGTGTGGTTGAAGAGAAAAAAGTAGAGTTTATAACAGAACGATATGAACGTATCTACTATAACTGGATAGATAATTTGCGGGATTGGTGTATTAGTAGACAGATATGGTTTGGGCATCGTATTCCTGTTTGGTATAAAGATGGAGACCTGCTCGTACAAAGACACTCACCTGGAGAAGGATGGACACAAGACGAAGACGTGCTTGATACCTGGTTTTCTTCAGGACTTTGGACTTTCTCAACTCTTGGGTGGCCAGAAAAAACTGACGATTTAAAAATGTATCATCCAACCACGCTTATTGAAACGGGGTATGACATTCTCTTCTTCTGGATTGCGCGAATGATTATGATGAGCGGTTTTCTTTTGGGAGAAGTACCATTCAAAACGGTGTACATGCACGGCTTGGTGAGGGACGGACAGGGAAGAAAAATTAGTAAATCTCTCGGCAATAATATTGATCCGTTAGACATGGCTCAAAAATATGGAATGGATGCCGTGCGCGTTGCTTTGATTGCGGGAATGGCACCAGGTACTGATAGTAGGATTTCTGAAGAAAAAATAAAGGGATATAAAAATTTCACCAATAAAATATGGAACATCGCACGCTTTGTTCTTGAGAATCAATCTCATACCATGAATGATGAAACTCCTGTTCTCACCCCTGAAGATGAGGAGGATATCCGCCAACTTCACCTACTCAGTGAAACAGTGACGAAACATTTTGAAACCTATCGCGTTGATCTTGCGTTTGACGCATTGTATCAGTATGCATGGCACACATTCGCCGATGTTATTCTTGAAAAGAGTAAGCCAGCACTTAAAGGAGAAGACAGCGAAGCAAGGGCAAGAACAGAGTGGAAACTTGTGTACATACTTGAAACACTTCTCAAACTGCTTCATCCTTGTATGCCGTTTTTAACGGAAGAGATATGGAAACATATGCCTAAAAGAAAGTCTCTTCTCATGATTCAAGAGTGGCCTCTTATAACTAAGGTAGAATAAAGAAATGGAACAATCGGTAGCGTTCAGTGCTGAAGCGCTTGGATACGCGTTTATAGGAGGCCTGCTGCCGTCATTGCTTTGGCTTTATTTTCTTTTAAAGGAAGGGAGTCGATGCCCGATGCCTAGGTGGTTTGTGGCACTTATCTTTGTCTCGGGAATGCTCGCGGTTCCTTTTGTGCTCCCCTTTCAACACATTGTCACCAGCATTGTTGAACCTGGGTTTCCTACCCTTCTTGCATGGGCAACCGTTGAAGAAACGATAAAGTATATTTTTTGCGCGGTATTTATTCTTTGGCGCACCACAGTAAAAAATCAAATTGATGTGGTTATTTGCATGATGACCCTCGCACTTGGTTTTGCGGCTCTTGAAAATATTCTTTTCCTTATTGATCCATTTATGCGTGGAGACATACTCGGTGGTTTGGTGAATAATAATCTTCGTTTTATAGGCGCAACACTCCTCCATGTTATCGCTTCTTCAGCGATAGGATTTGCGCTTGCATTTTCGTATAACGCACGCCCACACATTCGCGCACTCGCAGGAGCCATCGGACTTATCCTCGCTGTAGCATTGCATGCGGCGTTTAATTTTTTTATAATTAGTGGAGACGGAGAAGAAATTCTTCCTGCGTTCTTTCTTGTGTGGAGTGGCGCGGTAGTATTTTTTGCCGTATTTGAAATCCTCAAGTACATTCGTTACAAAAACTTACCAAAAAATGTGTGCTAACATATTCCATATGCTTTTCAAAAACAACAAACCAGATATAAAAAAATCTCTCGTAAGTCGCCTTAACGGAAATGGTAGTGGCGGAAGGTATGATGATGAGTATGAAGATGACATGATTGATGAACACTCTCCTGTTCGGCGCGTGGTACCTACGAGCACACAGTCTCAGTATGAGACAAGAAAAGAAACCCCGCACATAGAAGAAGAGCTTGAAGGCCAGCTCCCTGTTGACGTATTTCAGACACAGTCAGAAATTATTATTCGCGCGTTTGTCGCGGGAGTGCGCCCAGACGAGGTAAGTGTATCTATAAGCCGAGACATGGTAGTCATTGAAGGTATTCGTGAAGAACGCGAAAAGGTTATGGATGGTGATTATTTCATTCGTGAACTTTTCTGGGGCTCTTTTTCTCGAACCATACTCCTTCCCCAAGAGGTAGATGTTGATAATTCTTCAGCTTCTTCTCGTGATGGACTTCTCACTATTGTGATGCCAAAACTTGATCGTGCTCGTCAAACACGCCTTAAGGTTCGGGCAAACTAAACAGTTTTCAATCGGAGGGATTGTGCTATAATAAGGAGCATATTTTGCCTGGGTAGCTCAGTTGGTAGAGCGCTTCCCTGAAGAGGAATAGGTCCCCGGTTCGAGCCCGGGCCCAGGCACCATAGTATTTACATACTCCAATGACAGGAGTGCTTTAAAGCGGAAGGAGGTTTTTATACTGATCTATCACCGATCCAATGTCAGACTGGGTTTTTTCGACACCTTGCATAGACTGCTGAAGGCCTTGAAGTGAGGTGAATAAAGGAAGGAGGTGCTGTATAACCAAGAAGTATACAACACCAAGAACAACGAGCCAGGTAACTGTTTTGTATGCGAGATGAAGCCAGGCGTCACGCCTGATTGCTCGAAGCATTTTATTATTGTCGTGTGCGAGACGAAGAATTTCATCAAGGCGCTCATCGGTAATCACCGGTTTAAAATCATTCATGTCTCTAATTCTATCATGTATAAAACGCACCATGATGTATCATGGTGATTTGAAATGGTGCTCCTGGCCAGAATCGAACTGACATTAATCGCTTAGGACGCGACTGTTCTATCCATTGAACTACAGGAGCTTACTATGAGATAGTACCTTTTTATTGAATCTTTTCCAATTAAAAAAATTATGCTTTGAATTAGTAAACGCTCTCTGATGCCTGAACGTACCCGTATCCGACACATACCGTGAGGAAGTTTACCTTTCTTTTACTAATCTTTTTAGAAAGAAACACAAAACCCATTCGCAAGCATGCGAAGGGGTTTTGTGCGAGAACTGGAAATCTCTTTCTTTTTATGCAGTCTCAAGAGTGATACCAAGAAGTTCTGCAATACGCATTTTATCAAAACCAACAATAATATCATTCCCGATTTTAATAACTGGTACACCCATCTGGTCGCTTATCGCTACCGCTTCCTGTCTTTTCTCAGCATCAACGCTTACATCATAATCAGTAAAACTTACCCCGTGCTCTTGCATGAAGTCCTTTGCCATATGACAAAAATGACACGTTGGGGTTGAATAAATAACTACTTCTTTTTGTGCGGTTTCCATAATATCTATTTATATTCGTTTAATTAATGCATTATATCACAATACTTAGTTCTGTGTGCGGGATAGGAGAGTCGCACTCCTACCTGAACCGAGCGGAATAAAAAGCTCTGGGAGAGCTTTTTATCGAGTATGCTCTTTGTGCAGAATACGAGAATCGAACTCGTGCCTATTGCTTGGGAAGCAATCATTCTGCCACTAAACTAATTCTGCACAAAGAGCATAGCCGAAAGCATTCTGCAACTAAAACTAATCCCGCCTATAGTCCAAACCAGCCCAAAAACTTCCTCCACCACGAAAGAGGTGACGGCTCTTCAGCACCCTCTTCAGGTACCACAATAATAACCTCTTCATGAGGGCGTGCAACTCCAAAAGTCTCACGAATAACTGCTTCCTGCCCTAGGGGGGTGTGAAGAAGAGAGACTTCTTTTTCTAATTCATTCTTTCTTTCAGTAAGGTGAACGAGTACTCTCTCTGACTCTTTGCTCTCTTTAAATGCAACGGTGGCTTTCCTATATAAGTCATACACTCCAAGAAGAAGAATACCGAGGGTTATCAAAAGTGCGAACAGTATGGCAAGCTCTTTTATTGTTACCTTTTCTCCCGTTCTCTTTTTCATACTTTTATCGTTCGCTCTCTTGCACCATCTTCATAAAGACCTCTTCAGGAATGTCTACTCTGTTTTTGCTAAACTGAGCACGATGCTTTTTTCCTTTCTTTTGCTTTTGGAGTAGTTTTTGTTTTCGAGACACGTCTCCCCCATACAAATACCCTGTCACATCCTTTCTGAGTGCTGAAAGAGAGCGTGAAGACATAATGCGCCCAAGTGCCTGCCCTTGAATTTTGGTCACCATAAGTTGGCGAGGAAGCATGCCGTGAAGTTTTTCAACCATACGCTCTGCCTCTTCTTCAACACGTCTTCTTGAAATAACTCGTGAAAATGCAGGGATGATTTCTTCGGCAACTAAAATATCAAGGCGCACCACATCCGCAGGTCTTTCATCAAGAAATTCATACGAAAGAGATGCGTACCCAGAAGAAACATTTTTGATGCGATCAAAAAACCCGCGCATCAATTCACGCAAGGGCATATGCGCACCAATCTCCATTCTCCCATCCGCATACGCTTCTGTTTTAAGCACCTCCGCTTCATGTTCGTATAAAAGCTGGAGTATTCCTGAAAGAGTGTCACCAGGAGTGATGAGGGTAACAGAAACCCATGGCTCTTCTATCAAGGTAATGTCTCCGTGCTCGGGAAAACGTGAAGGGGTGTAAATAGTTTCTTTCTTACCTTTTTTATCAGTAACCACATATGCAATCGTTGGAATCGTCACTACGAGCGAAAGGGAAAATTCTCGTTTAAGGCGTTCGGTAATAATTTCAAGGTGAAGCATTCCTAAAAAACCACAACGAAACCCTCGCCCAAGCACGCCCGAAGATTCTTCCTCAAAAGAAAGCGAGGAGTCAGAAAGCCTAAGTCGTTCAAGTGCTTGTCGCAATTCGGTTAAATCATCCTGACTTTCAGGATACACCGATGCCCAGACGACCGGCCGTGGACGCTCGAACCCTGAAAGAGCTTCGCTTTGACTTTTTTCAGGAAGAATAGTGTCTCCAACGGCTACCACGCCCGGCTCTTTTATTCCGGTCACAATGTATCCAATTTCTCCTGGACGAATCTCATCAGTGGCCACTTCATCAGGGGTAAAGAACCCGACTTCAAGAGAAGTAAATTTCTTCTGGGCAGCAAAAAACCGAAGTGCATCCCCTTTCTTAAAACTTCCATCAAATGCGCGTACAAAGACAGTCACCCCGCGATGCGTAGAATATGAAAAATCAAAAATTACCGCCCGCGCGTCTCCCAAAGATGCGCGCGGAGGAGGAATGCGCTCAACCACGCCCGAAAGGAGCGCTTCAACACCTTCTCCTGTTTTCCCTGAAACAAGAAGGATGCTTTTAGCATCAATATGCAAAAGAGATGCTACTTCTTGTGAGACCTCAGCAACTCGTGCATACGGAGAATCAATTTTTGAGAGTACGGGAATAATCTTACATCCTGCTTTTTGAGCCATGCCAAGCGTAGTCAAGGTTTGTGCCTGTATGCCTTGAGTTGCGTCAACAAGAAGAATAACACCCTCAACCGCGGAAAGCGCGCGCGACACTTCGTAGGAAAAATCAATGTGCCCAGGTGTATCAATAAGATTCAAAATATACTCATTTCCTTGGTATGAAAAACGCATGCGCGCTGGTTGCATTTTTATCGTAATTCCACGCTCTCTTTCAAGATCCATCCTATCGAGCACTTGGTCTTTCATTTTACGCTTTTCTATAGTACCTGTGTGCTCAAGAAGCCTGTCGGCAAGCGTAGACTTTCCGTGGTCAATGTGCGCGATGATACTAAAATTGCGTATATGGGTATTCATAAAAGAGAGGTGTTTTACGGCTCAAGAAGCGGTACGGGTTTTGTGGTTTTTCCAATTTTTTGTAGAGATTCTCGTATTTCATTCAATTCTCTGCTTTTCACCGCAAAAAGCGTAAGCCCAAAAACACCTACCCCCACAATACCAGCAACGCCCGCTTGAGCAAATACTGCCCAAAAAGTAGAGAGAGAAAACCATCCACCAAGCGCATAAAGAGTTGCGTATGCTGAAAAACCAGCGAGAACAGATGCGCAAAACACCTGCATAAATGAACGCATGCATGAGGCAAATACTTTTTGAAAAGTAACATGGAATACAAAAAGAGCGATAATTCCCGTGATGAGTTGACCCAAAGAAAAGCCAACCACAAGACTCAACACACGCGTATCAGAAACATCACCCACCCGAAGGAGATCGTTCAAGAATGAGATCCATAAACTTCCCGCGTGATGAATAGACACAAAAAAGAGTGCGAGAGAGGTCGAGACAATAAAGCCGGCAATTTGTACGAAAAGAGGAACCCACGCTTTCTCTTGCGCATAATACGCACGTCCCATTAAAAGAATGAGTGATTGAATTGAAATAGGCACGACTAAAACCGCAAGGAGTGCAGCGGTAAGTCTCGTGTCCTCCCACGAAAACGCATCTGTTCCAAACACCACACGAACAATGTGCGCTCGAAGCACAATGAAGAGTACCGTTGCAAGAATGGTCCAGAGAAATATGTGCCGTGCCGTATTTGACACGATATTTTTGAACTCATCCATTTTTTTTGCAACCGCAGACTCCGCAAGTGCCGTAAAAGCAGACACGGCATACGTTCGGCCAATGATAACAATAGGAACCGCGCAAAGTCCGCTCGCAAAACCAAGAAGAGTAACCGATCCTGTTGAGAATCGAGCTGCAATAATAACTAACACTGAGAAGAGAGCTCCTTGGAGCATAAGCGCAAGAATTCTTGGCGTGCTTGCTTTAATAAGGCAGAGAGAAAAAGTAGTGTTCGGTATATGAGGTTTTGAAAGGATGCCCGCGGACAGAGCTGTGGGAAACTGTATCAGCGCATGTAAAAGAGCACCGAGTAATACACCGTACCCAAGACCACTAATACCAACAAAGGGCACGAATACGGTTGCTCCTATAATCGTTCCAAGGGTGTAGAGAATGGGCGCAATCGCATATACTAAAAAACGCCGTTCAAGCTGCACCACGGTCATGAATAATTCTGAAAATCCTAAAATGACTGGTTGGAGCAAAAGGAGACGACCAAGAAGTACGAATTCACCAAATTGGGGATGAGTAGCAAACGTAGGAAAAAGAAAAGAAAGAATAGATTCAAGAAATACTATGGTTGGAATAACGATGACTGCTGATACAATAAAAAAGAGACCTGTAGCATTTGCTACTAAATTCTTCATTGCTTCTCTTCCCCGCTCCCTTGCTTCAACTAAAAACGGAAGCAACACAAAAGACGACACGAGTCCTCCTATGATTGCGTAGTACAAATCGGGAATACGAAAAGCAGCATAATAAAAGTCAAGCGTGATTGATGATCCAAATGTCTCGGCAAACACTCGATCACGGACAACGGAGAAAATTTGTCCTCCTATGGTAAGAACCGCAAGAAAGTACGCGCCTTGATGAACACCAGATATTCTGCCATTCAGGCGTGAAAAAATTTTCTCGACCATGAAACTATGATAGTTATTCAATAGTCTCTGTAGGAAGTAGGTTCAAATCCGAGAGACGAGATTGAGTGAATGGGTTATTACCTTGACGGAGCTGGGCTAAGTCATCTGCAACCGCAGCAGCATTTTCACTCGATGTGCTTGAAATATTTTCAAGTTGGACAATCGCATCCTGAGTGCGACCACTTAAAGAAAGTGTGATTGCAAGCAATAAGCGCGCATTCACAAATTCGGGATTAAGTTCTATGGCTCGAGTAAACGCAGCTGTTGCGCCATCTCTATCTTGTAATCCATAGCGTAGTAGTCCAACCTGAAACCATGCCGACGCATCATTTGGAGCAAAAAATGCGGCTGCTTCGGCGGCATCTAAAGCTCCTTGCGCATTTCCCGTAGCAGACTCAATTTGAGAAAGTAAGAAGATAGCTGCAACATAATCTGTCTTTAAAGCAATTGCTTGAGACACGAACTCTCGGGCAAGAGAGATATTACCTTGCGAAGCTTCTACATTTGCTCTTGTGAGCATAATGCTTGGATCTTTTGGAGCTAAGGCCTGTGCTCGCTCAAAACTTGCCTTGGCGTTTTCGTATGCGCCTTCAATTTGTAGAGGAATGAGTACTTGATACACTTGTCCGAGGACTAGCCAGTTTAGATGGTTATTTTGATCTAACTCTACAGCTCGTTGCCCAGCTTCAACTCCTGAAGCGACTGCATTTTGTAGTTGTGCTTGTGCTTCGTCAGGCGAAAGATCTGTATTGGTTACGAGCCTATTAATTTTTGCCACTTCAATTTCGGCTATAAATCTAAATGCTTCATCAGTTTGAGATATATTTGCAGATTGAGTAGCGAGTTCTCTTCCAACATCAAGATTACCTGCTTGCGCGGTTGCGATTGAGTTACTTAATAAGGCACCTGCTATGTATCTTTCAGCATATGCGTATACGCCATACACTGAAGAAAGTAGTACCAGGGTAAGTGAGAAAGCAATCGCAAATCCAATACGAGGACTTCTCGCAAATACAATTCCCCACTCCTCTCTCTCTTTTCCAAATCGAAGCGATGATACAAAAACACCGAGCATTAAGAAAGCTATCAACAGAGGTACGATTCCAATATTCTGGACGAAAGAAATCGTAAACATATATGCGGTTCCTACAAATAATGAAATTTGAATAAACCGAATATGCGCATCAGCAGGAAGTTGAAATAGTGTACGACGAATACCAATCGCAACAAATGCCACGAGGAAGATAATCCAGGCAGAGATGCCGAGAAAACCAAGAGTTGCAAACTGTGTTGGAATAAATCCAAATCCTGAAGTAAATGTAATTCCCCAAAATAGAGTCTGATTTATTTGAGCATCTTTATACATCATCCACTGTTCTCCAAACGAGCCAGGACCTGAACCAAATAATGGAGATCCTGCGAGCGTAGGAATAGCAATATCAAGCGTTCCTTGCACCGATGGTCTCACATCAAGTATTTGTGTATTGAGTGCGGAAGTAAGCGCTGAGCCAATCGTGGTTCCACCAATGGTGAAGAAAACTCCGAGACAGAGCACGATAACAGGAGTAAGAAAAAAGGATGATGTTCTTGATTCAATAGTTTGTGATTGCGGGATTGTTGCGTCAGTAATGATTGCTACGCCATCAAGTTCATCGTCAATAATCTGTGGCGACTTCCTCTTCATTATTCCTTCAATAAAGAAACCAAAAGATGCAAGAATGACTGGTACCCAGAACGCAATCTGATTTGAAAGAATAAGCACTAGTAATGAGACTATGAGGAGCGCTATAATAAAATATTTTTTGAAACCAGAGACCTCTATAAACCGGAGCGAGAAAAGCGCTAGTATTGTTCCAAGTCCTGCGACTATTCCCGCATCAAGAAACGAGCCAATGAGAGAGCTTGTTGCTTGGATTTGATTATTAGTTACTAAACTCAAAATGACAAAAATAATCTGACTGACACCAACAATAAAGATGAGTACGCCGAGTGACGAAAGGAAAAATGAAAAATGTTTTGCATTTCTAAATACGAGAGCTCCAAGGGTTGAAGCAAGCGTAAGCATAACTATGGTTCCAAGAGAACTGGGTTCAAAAACAGATCCGAAAAAGGCATCAGCAAGGGGCGTTGGAGAGAAAAACGCTGAAATAAAAGTGGTACATGGAATAAGCCACGCGAGTGCAATTAAGAAAAGAGGTGGGATAATCGCGCTTCCTTTTGAAAGACGTGCTACCACAAATATAATTATTGCAAGAGAGATTGTTAAAGCTATTAAGAAACCTTTGGTTTGAAAAAATGGGAGGGTGGTAAATGGAACAATGGTTAGTGCAGAAACAAATAATCCTCCGATTAATACATACTGACACAAGCGATCAAGAGAAACTTGATTCTTTTTATTTCCTGAGACTAGTCCATGTTGAGATGAAAGCATATTACTGTAATGGTTTATTTCAGTACGTGTATAAATAATACTGGTACGTATAGTATAAGTGTACATTCTTTAAAAATAAAGCGCAGTATTTGGGGAAAAGAAAACACTTGTCGCGGTACGACAAGTGTTTCATTTTTTGACTGGTTCTATAAGCCGAATTCTGTCTATGCGCAGATGCGCACTCAATAATCATTTATCTAGGATATGTGTTGCCACATACCTCAAGCGGCACTCTTCAAAAATTACTTCTTGAAGCACGGCCTTGCACAGAGGTAAGGATTTTGCCGTTTCATTTCTATTTTTCAATAGAACTTATCCCATAAGGATACTTTTAGCTTTCGCTTTAAGCGTTTCTGCTCGCACCTCTCGCCTCACGGCGTGCGGGCGTTACCCGCTACCCTGCTGTCGCTCTTTTAAAGAACGCCTGTGTTCGGACTTTCCTCACCCGTTTTTACCCGAGCGCGATTACCCAAACCAGTCAAAAAAAATTATACTATAAAAATGAAAAATGTAAAAAGAATCCTACATCCGAATTCTGACTGAAACCCCAACAGCATCCCTTCCGCTTGATGTTTCTATTAGTCCAGTTTTAAGAGAGAGCCTTCTCCCTGGTGCAAACTCAAAAGGCCTTTCAAAGCTTGGTTCGGGTAATCTTATTGAAGGAAACATTCTTCTGGGTTCTGGTCTAAAATCTAAAGGAAAAGGTATTTGGTATTCATCACGAAAGGGTGTGTTTCCTTGAGATGGAAAAAGTGTGAGTGGTTCTTCAAAACTAATTCCGCTTATACCCTTAGCGTCACGAGTAGATGCAGTATCTTGAGCGCGAGCTTCGGAAGCCCCAAATACTCCAAGTGCAGCGAGTGCCATGAACATTCTTTTCATATATATATTATATAATAATAAATATATTATGTCAACATGACCATAATATATATATATATATTTATTGCACTTCAATTTTTCGCTCTTCAGCAGGCAAAACACCTTCCCCACCTTCTGTGTTTGTTTCCTGACTTTCACTTTCCCCAATTAAAGAATTGGTAAATTCAGTAACGGCGTTTTGTGTTGCGCTTTCAAGGTCAATGTGTTCCGGAATAGTCATTTCAGGTAATGCAAAAGAAATGCCAAAAAAGCCAAGTATCGGAATTATAAAGCTCATAAAAAACGAAATTATCTGATCCATAATTCTTAACGCTTAGTGAATAATGAATACAGTATAGCCTATCCATTTTTTATGCTAGGCTATGACGGTGGAATCTCCCAAAGAAAAATGCGCTGTTTTTGGAGTGTGCGCACCAAAAGAAGAGGTTGCTCGTCTCACCTATTTTGCTCTTTTTGCCCTTCAACACCGCGGACAAGAAGCCTCGGGAATTGCTGTATCGAATGGAGAGAATGTCTTTTTTCATAAAGATCAGGGGTTGGTAGCTCAAGTATTTAATGAGCATATTATTTCAGAATTAAAAGGACATATCGCGATAGGTCATAATAGGTATGGAACTTGTAATGGGGGTGGTAAGGAAAATGCTCAACCATTTGTGATTGATGACATGCTTGCGTTCGCTCACAATGGAAACCTGCCCTCTACTCGCACACTGGTTGATTTTCTGAGTGCAAGAGGTATTGCAACGGAACATTGCTCTGATTCAGCATTGATGGCTAAAGCAATTGCTTCATACATGAGAGAGGGTATGAAAATTGAAGACGCAATACAAGCCGCATATCCCCTTTTCACAGGGGCTTTTTCTTTTGTTGCTATGACGAAGGATACGCTCATTGGCGCGCGCGATGAAAAAGGAGTGCGTCCTTTGTGTGTTGGAAAAACAGAATCAGGATATGTCATCTCTTCTGAAACCTGTGCACTTTCTACCATTGGTGCGACTTTTATAAGAGAAGTTCTTCCTGGTGAAATGGTGGTAGTAAAGGAACATGAAATGAAAAGTATTCAAATTGTTTCAGGAACTCAAAAGTTAGACATATTTGAATTTATATATTTTGCAAGACATGACAGCATTCTTCTTGGTCAATCGGTGTATCAGGTGCGTAAAAATTTTGGAACTATTCTTGCGCGAGAGTTTCCCGTTGAGGCTGACGTTGTTGTTGGGGTACCAGAAACCGCCCTTCCCGCAGCGCTTGGGTATGCACAGGCACTGAATATTCCGTATGAGCAAGGTATTAATAAAAATAGGTACATTCAAAGAACGTTTATACAACCAGAACAAAAGCTTCGTGATAAAAGTGTTCAAATGAAACTTTCTCCTATTCTTTCTGTTATCAGAGACAAGCGTGTAGTGGTTATTGATGATTCTATCGTGCGTGGCACCACCTCAAAGCCAATTGTTGAAATGCTATGTAACGCAGGCGCGCGCGAGGTACATTTTCTTGTGTCTTCTCCCCCTATTAAATATCCAGATTTTTATGGCATTGATACCCCAACCCAAGATAAACTCATTGCATTTGAGAAAAGTGTCGAAGAAATAAGGGAGTATCTAGGCGCAACATCTCTCCATTTCCTTTCGCTAGAAGGGGTCGTTGAGGCTACTGGTCTTCCAAAAACCATGTTAAACACTTCTTGCTTTACCGGAGAGTACCCTATTGATTTGGGCGAACGGTATAGCGAATTTTCTAAAGCAAATGTCTAATGCAAAAATGATAAAATATAAAAACTATGGGAATTGAGAGAATGCCTTCTTCACCGGCAACAAGGCTTCCTGAAAGGTTGAGACCGAGAGAGGCTCTTCAAGAATATCCAGTAAGACTTGAAAGAATGGAGGGAGAGATAATGAGGCGAAATGGTGCGTTTCCAGAAATTGCTTCATTATCAGAAACACAAATACTTGATTTCGCTCATTTTGCTGTTGATCCAGAAAATCCAAACGGAGTATGGGTTGATCATAGACCAGGCCATAACCGATCTTTTGTATTCTCTGAAAACAGCGTACTTGATGAAAATGGAAACGATTATGGAAAAATAAATATTAAAGGAACTGGTTTTGTAAGTTTGGGCGGAGTGGGTCCTGTTACAGAAGCTTTCAAAGGTCATCATATATTCCCAGAATTAAGACGAAGAATCCTTCGTCCAAAAAAAAAAATTAGCTCACAAAAACATGTGGCTTCTGAAAAAGTTGTATTTGGTTTAATGTCCCTTGAAGATGCAACTATTGATTATGATAATGGGGAGCGCCTACATGCTCTTGGTATTCGCACTTCACGAGGTATCGCCATCATAAAACTAAAAACTATTTTCTATCCAGGGAAAGGAATAGTCGAAGTAGAAACATTGAAAAAAGAAGGAGTCATTCCACATAATTTTGACCCGGTAGTATATGTACGCGCGACAGGATCTGATCATCGTATACGAGACTACGAAGATCCTGAATTTTTCCCTCGATCAAATCGTTCTTGGTTAAGAAAAAGAAAGGCTGAAGCTTTTTCGTCAGCTCTAAAACGTGTCTCAAAAGAAATAGGAAAAGAAGGTATCACCATTGAGGAATATGTAAAGTGGTTTGCTCAGACACTTGGAAGACAAATAGGAATACTACATAAGAACGGGTACGTACATCAAGGTTTACATAAAAGACCAACAGGATATGTACACCCTGTAGACATCACCCTTGACTGTCGTCTGGTTGATTTAGATAATGTCGACACTTTAGAATCCATACAAAACAATTTACGAAAGTTAGAAATGACTAATACTGATCCACGAAAAATGCTTGAAATCAAGAAAGTGCGCGATGTTGAAGCGGCAAAACATTCTTTGAAGGCACTCGTAAAAAGCTGTCAAGATGTTGAAAGTATAATTCAGACCGGAACGGATTCTGGTTTATTCAAAAAAAAGAATATGCCATCATTTAATGCTCACATTATGGAGATTTTTGATAGAGCATATCAGGAAGTAGTTACATGATTATAGAGCACTAATATCTGAACCCAAGAAGAATACAAATTTAGTTAAAGATTGAAATTAAAATGGTTAACTGCCACCTCCTCTCCACCAATAGCACGATAAAAAGCCACCGCTCCTTCGTCTTCTGACTCGGCTTCAACAAAAATCGTTCCCACGCCTCGAGCCCGAGCCTCTTCCTTTATGACTTCTATAAGTTTCTTACCCAAGCCTTTCTTTTGAAACTCAGGATGAACGGCAATGTCATAGATATACAATTCTTTTGTTCCATGAATCGGCATCATTTCAAAAGCGATGAGCCCGCCAACGATACGACCTTCAACCACTGCGCCCAAGATAACGCATGAGGTATTTTTGAGCATTGAGAGTAAGTATTCATCACTTGTATCGTATGTAGACTCAAAAGCAAGAGAAAAGACAGTGAGAAGTTCATTAACTTCTTCAATGCTTGTTAGTTTTTTTATTAACACAGTATCCATACTATTATCGTTGCGCGTGTTTAAGTATCCACTTGGTATGTTCGTTCTTTGATTTTGACCACTCATTAATCAGCTTCTTTGCCTCTTTTGGATGTACCTTTACCCAGTCGCGCAGATGATTAGCTACTGACTTTTTAACAAACTTTATTTCGTCTTCTTTAAGGAGTTCTAAAATCTTAAAAATTGGTTTTGGATTATCATTCCACACATCAAGCTTTGGTGCCCACGGAAGTTTTGGACGCAACCCTTCTGATGCAAGGCGTCGTAAGTGAAAATTTTTGCTCTTTGCCCACTTCGTACAAACGGCAAGTGTCTTAGCGGGGTACATACGAGCATACGGACGAATAGCGTATTCACCCGTATTCCTTTTGGTAATTTCCTCAATCGCTTTTATGGACTCTTTAAAATTATCTAAACCGTATTTTTCTACAAACTTACCAACTGGCATGAGCCAATAAAAGTGAGTGAACATTCCTGTTTCTTCTTTGTTCTCTGGCCCAAGTATGTTAATGAGAATGGCGAGTGCTTCGGTGTATTTTTCTGGTAAATACTGTTTTAGTAAGTCAGCAATGACCTCAACTCTTTGAGTATAACTCTTCCCCGCCACTGCTTTTTTGGTGTCTCGCACAAAACCTTTTGAATCGAAGTTTTTATGTACCGTTAATATTTTTTCTGAGAGCAAGACAGCTATATTCTCTCCAAACGCTTCAGTAATTGAAATTCTTCCTGTGGTGGGATTTATAAAAGTATTATGTGCTGTACTTTTTGCCATAGTATTTCCCATAAGTGTTTTATTTATTCAAATCAGGCAAATCCTTTAGTTTTTTGCCTTTATACTCCCAATAGGCGGCACCTTGATACGCCCCACTACTGTTTGACTTACCTTTAAGCTCATATATTTTTCTGGTGAGGGGAGCAAGTTTCCAAACTTGTCCGCCATATTCCACTTCGCGTTCACCAACAATTTTTGCCGTGATTTCCTTGTCAGCAAAAAAGACAATGTTTTCTGTATTTTTTATACCCTTTCTATAAAAACTAAAAAGTGCTCCTTTTTTCCTTACCTGTGAGACAAGGGTAAATTCTTTTTCTTTATTTACCTGTTTTGGAAAAAAAACAGTACCTTCAAATGACAGGAGTAATTGCTGTACTAAATCATAATCAATCGCAAATAATTCACTATCTCCAATTCTTTGTTTATTAAATATTTCATGAAGTAATCGTTCTTTTTCTTTATACTCGCTAATTTCAATAGCAAAAAATCTTTTTAGTCCAGAAACATTATAATATCCATTTGCTTCAAGAAACCGCATTCTTTCTTCAAAATTATCTCTGCCACTTTGACCAATTTTTATAAGACCTGAAACACTTGTTGTCATTATGTAAATAATTCCTTTCATATTTTTCTATACCAATAGTATAGCAATTTTAAATATTTAGGTTATAAATTATTAAGTTTCTTTCTGGCGGAGGCGGAGAGACCGCGCGTACGCGTTTCTCTCACAAAATTATGTCGCCGTCGCTCCATAATTTCGCGAGCCGCCTCGTGCGACCAGTCGTACTCGACTGGTACCCGCACTCGCTTTCGAATCTCTCCGCTCTCTCACAAATGTATCCACTCGAATGCTCCGCATTCTTGCGGACATTTGCGGTGTGTATTGGACGAAGTTCGAATGTATTTCGGGCAAAATCCGCAGGATTTTGACGAATGACACTTGCGCCTCGCACGCTCGCTATCGCTCGCAACCCAAAACCAAAAATTTCCTTACAATTCC
>JACCDX011825926.1_pt1 | contig 20495 bp, 18 predicted proteins | sample 7449681 | NCBI WGS metagenome assembly JACCDX01 (sample SAMN15323450, study PRJNA562643) | freshwater metagenome | isolation source: river surface water | place: USA:Blue River Watershed | collected 2017-08-18
ATGGCCGAGTACTTCCACCAGCGCGTGCGCACCGACCTGTGGGGCTACGCCCCCCAGGAAAAGCTGAGCAACGAAGCACTGATCGCCGAACAGTACCAGGGCATCCGACCCGCACCGGGTTACCCCGCCTGCCCCGACCACCGGGTCAAGCGCCAGATGTTCGATGTGCTGGCGTGCGAGGACATCGACATGCACCTGACCGAGAGCCTGGCCATGTCGCCAGCGGCCAGCGTGAGCGGCTTTTACATCGCCCACCCCGAGGCGAGGTATTTCAACGTGGGCAAGATCGGGGCCGATCAACTCAGCGACTTGGCCGCGCGCGAGGGCGTGAGCGAGGACGAGTTGCGGCGCTGGTTGGCCCCGCAACTCTGACCCCTTGGCGGGGCATGTTGGCGGGCCGCTTCAGGCCCGCGCCCGCGTGTGGCGACCGTGCAAGGCGCGCGCCTGTGCCGCCCACAGCGCGGCAATGCCCACCAGGCAGGTGCCCCACATGATCCACAAGCCCAGGGCGTAGCCGCCCTCGGGCGACCACAGCAAGCCCAGCAAAAAGGGCGCACCCGCCCGTGCCAGCGCCAAAGGCAAGCCCAAGGCCCCATTCAGGCTGGCGGTGTGCGTCTGGCTCACGTATTGCGCGATGGCGGTGCCCTTGACGATGGTGAGCAAGCCGTTGCCCACGCCGTAGAGCAACACAAAGCACAAGGCCGCCCAAACCTGTCCAGCGCCCAGCATCAGAAACAACAGACCCACCGGGATCAGGCAGGGCATCCAGCGGTTGGTCCAGTGGGGGTTCAGGCGTTTTTCCAACACATACAAGGTCATGCGCCCGACCACCTGCATGGCCCCGATGCAGGCCGGCGCGATGATGACCCACCGTTCGCTCAGCCCGCTCTCGCGCAACAAGGCGATCATGTGCGCGGGCAGCGCCGCCGTCACGCCCAACAGCAGCACCACGAACACCCCGATCAACCAAAAGGTCGGTTGCCGCAAATGGTGTTCCAGGCCCGCGTCATGCCCAGCGTGCGCGTGGCCTTCGGGCAGCAAGGCCTGTTTGGGCGCGCCGCGCAGGATGTGGGCGTGCAAGGGGGCGCAGATCAGCACATGAAAGCCCGCCAACACCCACAAGGCATGGCGCCAATCCAGCCAGTCGATCAGGGCCGCCATGAGCGGAATGAAGACCGTGCTGGCCAAGCCGCCCAGAAACGTCAGGCTGATGATGGCGCGCCGGAAGTCGGTTGGAAAGCGCCGGGTCAGCACCGCAAAAGCGGGCGGGTACAGGGTGGCCGACAGCCCCACGCCCAACATGAGCCAGGCGCCCCAAAACTGCCACAGGTTTTGCACCTGGGACAGTGCGATCAGCGACAAGCCGGTCCACAGCGAACCCAGCGTCATCACCGCCCGCTCGTGGCCCCGGTCGATCCAACGCCCCATCGGATAGGCCAGCAGCCCCTCGGCCAGCAAGGCCAGGCTAAAGCCCAGCGAGGACTCGGCCCGGCCGATCCCCAGGGCCTGCTCGGTGGGCTCTAGAAAAACCGAGAAGCCATAAAACACGCTGCCCCAGGAGATGAGTTGGGCAAAGGAGAGCCAAAAAACAAAAGCGCCGTCGCCGACGGTTTTTTCGCGTGCGGTGGTCATGGCCTCATTATGCGGCGGTCGGTCGCTCCAGCCCCTCAACCTGGACACGACAATCACCAATCGTGATATAAATTAATGACAATTATTTTTTAAATGCAAACCAAAACATGAATAAATTGACCGTGATCTGCGCGCCCAAAGGTAAAGCCCGCCCCCGTTTGGGCCGAGGCATCCGCGCACAAGCGGGGCATGCGTGGGAACGAAAGAACTTGTCAACGTTCTTGATTTTGTCCGCGATGGCAATGGCACAGGCGCAAGAGGCCGCACCGCCGATCAGGACCATACAGGCGGGTGCCATCCTCCGCACCGAAGTATCAAGAACGCCGGATACCGAATTGAACTGGAATGGCAAGCCCGCCCGCGCTTGGAGGAACTGGACACCCGGTGCTTGGACATTGCTCAAAATGGACGGGCCGGTTTCTTACTACCGGAATTCCGTGAACGATGTTCGTTTTGACGCCCTGGCGTTTACAAACACGGCCACGACGCTCTACAAAGAACATCACATATTGGAGCAGAAAGGCCAACGCCCAGAGGGGCCCTTGCAATCCGGACAAAAGTGGCAGGCCAGCGTGCGTTACATCTCAAATCCGGTCAACTGGTGTGCCAGTCTGGAAACCAAGCTGACAGGCGATTTTGAGGTTCAGGACACCGAACCTTACACCTTGAAAATAGACGGCCAAGAGGTCACGCTACAAGTCCAACCCGTGGTGCGCCGTGGTTATTGGCAGCGTTGCTATCAGGGACCACAAACCCAACGTGTCATCTGGTCGCCGCAACTCGGAGTGTTGTTGTCGCTCGAGCTGCTGAGTTATGACCCGCAGAGCCGACTGGATCCCTACTCCTACATCATGCGGGTGACATCGATCGAGAGCGGGAAGCAGGGAGGACATGAATGAGGGCCCTCCACGTAAAAATCAAAGGACAAACCACTCACCCGTAGACGTGCGGATGACACATCGGTTGATGTGTCTGAAATCAATCCTTGCCACTTAGACACTTTGACAAGATTGTTTGAGTGCGGTCGATGTGCCGCGCGCGCTCGTCTCGACGGGCGTGCACGGCACCCACGACACCGCAAGGAGCTGTGATAAAAATATTCACAACCTGGAAGAGGCGTGTCTTGTGTTCATGCCCAGCACCTTGCACAGTGCCCGCTCAATCTCGGCCAGGTCATCAGCACCCATGTCCGTGATGAAGCCCGATAGCCTCGACTTGTCAATGGCACGGATGTGTTCGGTGCGCACTTTGGAACTTGCGCTCACAGACGGTGTGGCAATCAGGAGGGGAAACACGGCCGGTGTCTCGGTCGTGGTGAGCGGCAAGACCACCACGGTGCGGCGATGGTCGTTGATTTCTCGGACAGAAAGCACGACGCACGGTCGGCGTTTCGCCATTTCCGATCCGCGGGCTGGATCCAGTTTGACCCAATGAACCTGTCCGCGCAAAATGGACTTCATGCATCCACCGCTCGCGCACTTTTTGGCTTTTGCTTGCGGGTGCCCAAATCTTTCAAGAAACGCTTTTCATCGAATTCGCTGTCGCCTGCAAGGTCATCATCCAGCGTCAGCCAGCCGATGTCCTCACTGACATGCGCCGCTTCCAGAGAAGTCAGGTGCATGGCCGCCTCTTCGAGTTCTCGGCTTTCACGGTCTAGTTCGCGCCGCACCAAGTCCACAACAAACTGGTTGCGTTTGCGTGGTGGTGTACTGGCGGCCAAACGCGCAGCCAGATCGGCTGGTAGACGAAGGGTGATTTGCTGAATTGATTTCATTGCGTGCCAAAGATATCATTTTTCAAGTAAAGATGTCAAACAGGGTGCTCTGTCCACGCGCTAAAGGCCAGGGTGTCCTATCGTAGGCATGGCCTGGTCGTTCCCTCGCAAGCGGTATTGCAGCGCTTCGTGCAGGTGGACCAATTCCACCTGCGGGGCCTCGGCCAGGTCGGCCACGGTCAACGCCACGCGCCAGGTGCGGTGCACGGCCCGCGCCGACAAGCCCAGGCGTTGCGTGGCCTGATGCAACAACTGTCTGGCCGCATCCTGCCAGGGCAAGGCGTTTTCCAGTTGGGCCGCGCCCAGTCGGGCGTTGCAGCAGCCCTGTCGGGCCATGGCGCGTTCACGGGCTTGGCGGCAACGCGCGCGCACCACGGCGCTGGATTCACCGGGGGCGGCGTGCAAGAGGTCGTGGGCGTGGATCAGGGGCACCTCGATGTGCAGGTCGATGCGGTCTAAAAAGGGACCGCTGAGCCGCGCCTGGTAGCGACTGACCTGATCGGGTGTGCAGCGGCAGTGCCGCTCGGGTGCGCCCAACTGGCCACAGGGACAGGGGTTCATGGCCGCGATCAACTGGAAATCGGCGTCGAACTCGACCTGTCTGGCGGCTCTGGAGACCGTGATCACCTGGTTTTCCAAGGGTTCGCGCAGGGCTTCCAGCGCTTGTCGGCGGAACTCGGGCAGTTCATCCAAAAACAGCACCCCATGGTGTGCCAGACTGACTTCGCCAGGGCGTGGCGGCGAGCCGCCACCAACCAGGGCGGCGGCGGTGGCGCTGTGGTGCGGCGAACGAAAAGGCCGTTGCCCCCACCGCGCCAAGGCGTCTTGACCGCTCAGGCTTTGCAAGGCGGCCGCTTCCAAGGCCTCTTGCGCGCTGGGCTCTGGCAAGAGGCCGACCAAGCGTTGCGCCAGCATCGATTTGCCCGACCCCGGCGGCCCGACCATCAGCAGGTTGTGGCCCCCGGTGGCCGCCAGTTCCAAGGCGCGTTTGGCGGCGGCGTGACCCCGCACCTCGCTCAGGTCGGGGCCTGCTTCATCGCGCGCCGGGACACCGCTGCCGCGCAACAGTGCCCAGCCGTCTGACGCCGTCCCCTGAAAATGCGCCACGATGTCGTTCAGGTGTTGGGCTTGCGCGACGGCCACCCCCGGCACCAGTCTGGCCTCGCGCGCGCTGGCGACCGGCAACACCCAGGTCTCGGTCCAGCCCTGGCTGGCGCTAGCCAACACCATGGGCAAGGCGGCCCGGATGGGGCGCAACTCGCCGTTCAGCGCCAGCTCGCCGGCAAACACGTGGTTGCGCAGGGCTTGGGCCTGCAGATGCCCGCTGGCCACCAGCAAGACCAATGCAATCGGCAGGTCAAAGCGCCCCGAGTCTTTCGGCAAATCGGCTGGGGCCAGGTTGATGGTCACCCGTCGGTCGTGTGGGAAAGGCAGACCGCAACTCAGCAGCGCGCAGCGCACCCGCTCGCGGGCTTCGCGAACCTCGGTGTCGGCCAGTCCAACCAGCTGGACCGTTGGCAGGCCTGGCCCGACGTGAATTTCGACCTCGACCCGGATTGGGCGCACCCCAATCAAGGTGCAACTGCTGATGCGCGCATGGCTCATGGGGTATTCACAGAAATGGTGCACAGCCCTCTGCACGGATTTGGGCTGAGCCAGGACGCACCAAACGGGTGCGGCGCATGCACAGCGAGATGGCATTAACGCACGAAAACCTCGCGATTAAAAGGTAAATGGAACCCAAAGCCGTTGGCACGAAGCCTGCTAAGACCTTGAGGTCATCATCATCATCATTTGGAAGGAATACCCATGAAAAAATCCCTTGCATCCAAAAGCATCCTGGCCTTGGCCTGCCTGAGCGCCATCGGCACCGCCCCCCTCGCCCAAGCCGCCGAACCCGAGTCCAGCCTGTCTTACAACGTGGGCGTGGTCAGCGAGTACCGCTACCGTGGCCTGTCGCAGTCGCGTTTTCAGCCGGCGTTGCAGGGCGGTGTCGACTACGCCGACAAGAGCGGCTTTTATGTCGGTGCCTGGGCCAGCACGATCAAGTGGATCAAGGACAACAGTTCCGCGGGTAACCCCGTCAAGGGCGATGTCGAACTCGACCTCTACGGTGGCTACAAGTTCCCCCTGGGCCCGGTCGCCATGGACGTCGGCTATTTGCGCTATCAATATGTGAACAACACCTTGGAAAAAACCAACGGCTCAGGCACTTGGAAAAACGCCAACACCGATGAGGTGTATGTCGCCGGTGCCATGGGCCCCTTCACCCTCAAGTACTCGTATGCCTTGTCCAATTTATTTGGTCAGTATGACTTCGGCAACAACCGCAGCTCCAAGGGCAGCGACTACATCGACCTGAATGCCACTTTTGATCTGGGCAACGGCTTCTCGCTGGTGCCGCAGGTGGGTCGCCAAACCGTCAAAAACATCGCCAATGCCTCATACACCCACTATTCCTTGTCTTTGAACAAAGACCTGGGCAACGGCCTGGTGGTGACCGGCACGCTCCATGACACCGATGCCAACATCGCCTATTACGCATTGCCGAGTGGTGCGGGCAGCAAGGCCGGAAGCAACCAGGGCAAGAGCGCCTTTGTGTTGGGCCTGAAGTACACCTTCTGAGCCACCCACCCATCAAGGAGCCATCATGAAAATGATCACCGCCATCATCAAGCCCTTCAAGCTCGACGAAGTGCGTGAAGCGCTGTCCGCCATTGGCGTGCAAGGCATCACCGTGACCGAGGTCAAGGGCTTTGGTCGCCAGAAGGGCCACACCGAGCTGTATCGCGGCGCCGAGTACGTGGTTGACTTTCTGCCCAAGGTCAAGATCGAGGCCGCGGTCGACGACGCCATCGTCGAACGTTGCATCGAGTCGATCGAGGGCGCCGCCCGCACCGGCAAGATCGGCGACGGCAAGATTTTTGTCTATGACCTGGCCCAGGTCGTGCGCATCCGAACCGGCGAAACCGGCAAAGAAGCCCTCTGACCCAAACCGGAGAACCCCATCATGAAAACATTTCTCTCCTCTCTCGTTCTGGGCTTGGCCCTGATGCTGGGCGGTGCCACGGCGTGGGCTCAAACCGCCCCCGCCACCCCGGCTCCTGCCGCAGCCGCAGCCGCAGCGGCTGACGCCAAAGCCCCCGTTGCCGAGGCCGCCGCGCCAGCGGCCGCGCCGGTGCCCAACAAGGGCGATACCGCTTGGATGACCGTGGCCACCGTGCTGGTCATTTTGATGACCTTGCCTGGCTTGGCGCTGTTTTATGGCGGCTTGGTCCGCAGCAAAAACATGCTGTCGGTGTTGATGCAGGTCTTTGTCGTCGCCTCGCTCATGTACGTGCTGTGGGCGGTCTATGGCTACAGCGTGGCATTCACCGGCGGTTCACCATTCTTTGGCGGCTTTGACAAGGCCTTCCTCAAAGGCGTGACGGTCGACACCATCGCCGCCACCTTCAGCAAAGGCGTGGTCATCCCCGAGTTCTCGTTTGTCGCCTTCCAGGCCACCTTTGCCGCCATCACCTGCGCGCTGATCGTGGGTGCTTTTGCCGAGCGCATCAAGTTCTCTGCCGTGCTGCTGTTTTGCGCCCTCTGGTTCACCTTCAGCTATCTGCCGGTGGCGCACATGGTCTGGTACTGGGACGGCCCGGACGCCATCACCGATGCGGCCACGCTCGAAACCGTGACCGCTGCCGCTGGCTGGTTGTGGGCCAAGGGTGCGCTGGACTTCGCTGGCGGTACCGTGGTGCACATCAACGCCGCCGTGGCTGGCTTGGTGGGGGCTTACATGGTGGGCAAGCGCACCGGCTATGGCCGTGAAGCCATGGCCCCGCACAGCCTGACCCTGACCATGGTGGGCGCTTCCTTGCTGTGGGTGGGTTGGTTCGGCTTCAATGCGGGCTCCAACCTGGAAGCCAACGGCGTGACCGCGCTCGCATTCGTCAACACCCTGGTGGCCACAGCGGCCGCGACGTTGAGCTGGATCGGTGGCGAGGCCCTGGCCAAAGGCAAGGCTTCGATGCTGGGTGCCGCTTCCGGCGCTGTCGCGGGCTTGGTTGCCATCACCCCGGCTTGCGGCTTCGTGGGCCCGATGGGTGCCATCGTGATCGGTTTGATCGCGGGCCTGCTGTGTCTGTGGGGGGTGACTGGCCTCAAGCGCATGTTGGGTGCCGACGACTCGCTCGACGTGTTCGGCGTGCATGGTGTCGGTGGCATCGTGGGTGCCCTGCTCACCGGTGTGTTCGCAGCCCCTTCGCTGGGCGGCACGGGCATCTTCGACTATGTGGCCAACGCCGCCAGTCCCGACTATTCGATCGCGGGTCAGGTCTGGGTGCAGTTCCAGGCCGTCGTGACCACCCTGATTTGGTCGGGTGTGGTGTCGGTCATCGCCTACAAAGTGGTCGATCTGGTGCTGGGTCTGCGTGTGAGCGGAGAAGAAGAGCGCGAAGGCCTGGACATCAGCTCACACGGTGAATCGGCGTACAACCGCTGATCTCTGAAACCGAAGTTTCTTCCTTGGACTTGGCCTCGCCCGAAACGGCGAGGCCTTTTTTTGCTCACTCGCCGAGCAAACGGGCCAGGTAGCGCCCGGTGTGGCTGTCGGGGTGACGCGCCACCGCCTCGGGCGTGCCTGTGGCCACCACCTGTCCGCCGCCCGAGCCGCCCTCGGGGCCCATGTCGATGATCCAGTCGGCGGTTTTGATGACGTCGAGGTTGTGTTCGATGATGACCACGGTGTTGCCGGCGTCCACCAGCTGGTGCAAGACCTTGAGCAACAGGTCGATGTCGGCAAAGTGCAGACCGGTGGTGGGTTCATCCAGGATGTACAGGGTGCGCCCGGTGTCGCGCTTCGATAACTCCAGCGCCAATTTGACACGTTGCGCCTCACCCCCCGAGAGTGTGGTGGCCGACTGACCCAAGCGCACATAACTCAGGCCCACGTCCATCAGCGTCTGCAATTTGCGAGCAATCGCGGGCACCGCGCCAAACAGGTCCAGCGCGGCCTCGACGGTCAGGTCCAGGATTTGCGCGATGTTGTGGCCCTTGTAGCGAATGTCCAGCGTCTCCTGGTTGTAGCGTTTGCCGTGACAGACATCGCAAGACACGTAGACGTCGGGGAGAAAGTGCATCTCGACTTTCACGACGCCATCGCCCTGGCAAGCCTCGCAGCGGCCACCAGCCACGTTGAAAGAAAAGCGCCCTGGGCCGTAGCCGCGCTCGCGCGCCATGGGGACTTCGGCCAACAACTCGCGGATGGGGGTGAACAGCCCCGTGTAGGTGGCCGGGTTGCTGCGCGGTGTGCGCCCGATGGGGGATTGATCGACGCTGATCACCTTGTCGATCCATTCCAGGCCCAGCAGCTCCTCGTGCGGCGCGGGTTCGTCGTGCGCGCGATGGATGTGGCGGGCGGCGGCGGCATACAGCGTGTCGTTGATCAGGGTCGATTTGCCAGAGCCCGAAACGCCCGTGACACAGGTCATCAGGCCGATGGGCACGTCCACCGACACCTTTTGCAGGTTGTGCCCGCTGGCGCCCACGATGCGCAGCGCTTGCTGGCTGGCGGGGTCGACGGGCAGGGGCTTGCCAAAGGCGTCGAACAGTTCCGGTGCCGATCCAGCGCGCCGCAGCCAGGGGCGGCGCTGTTTGGGCACGGCGATTTTCAATTGCCCCCCCAGGTAGCGCCCCGTCAAGGAATCGGGGTGGGCTTGTAACTCGGTTGGAGTGCCCTGAGCCATGACGCGCCCCCCTTGGGTGCCCGCGCCCGGTCCCATGTCGACGCAGTAATCGGCGGCACGGATCATGTCTTCGTCGTGTTCGACGACCAAAACCGTGTTGCCCAGGTCGCGCAAGCGGCGCAGGGTGCCGATCAACCGGTCGTTGTCACGCTGGTGCAGACCGATGCTGGGCTCATCGAGCACGTACATCACCCCGGTGAGCCCGGAGCCAATTTGAGACGCCAGGCGAATCCGTTGCGCCTCGCCGCCCGAGAGCGTGTCTGCGCTGCGCGCCAGGCTCAGGTAGCCGAGACCGACGTCGTTGAGAAATTTCAGGCGGTTGGAGATTTCCCGCACCACCTTGTCGGCGATCTCGGCTTTGGCGCCGCTCAAGCGCAAGCCAGCGAAAAAATCATGGCACTGCGCCAGCGTCCAATGGCTGACCGCGTGGATGCCGGGGGCTTCGGGCCCATCGCCCAGCAACACATGGCGGGCTTCGGCGCGCAAGCGCGTCCCCGCGCAAGCCGGGCAAGGTTGGGTCGAACGGTAGCGGGCCAATTCGTCGCGCACCAGCGCCGAGTCGGTCTCGCGGTGCCGGCGTGCCATGTTGGGCAGCACCCCTTCAAAGGGGTGCCGGGTGGTGCGTTTGCGACCCGCCTGGGGGCCACTGCCCAAGCTGTAACTGAACTTGATCACTTCGTCGCCCGAGCCGTGCAGGATGATGTGCTGGATGCGAGGGGGCAGGTCCTCGAACGCGGTTTCAACGTCAAAGCCGTAGTGCTTGGCCAGCGATTCGATCAGGCCGTGGTAATACGGGTTGCGCCGGTCCCAACCCTTGATGGCGCCGCTGGCCAGGCTCAGACTGGGAAAGGCCACCACCCGTTCGGGATCAAAAAAAGCTTGCACCCCCAGGCCATCGCAGCTGGGGCAGGCACCCTGCGGCGAGTTGAAAGAAAACAACCGGGGTTCCAGCTCGCCGATGGCGTGGTTGCACACCGGGCAGGCAAAGCGGGCGTTGAAGAGGTGTTCGGCCCCGCTGTCGGCCTCGACCACCATGGCGCGGCCTTCGGCCAGACCCAGCGCGTTTTCCAGGCTTTCGGCCAGGCGCTGGCGCGCGTCGGGGCGCACCCGCAAGCGATCGACCACCACATCGAGGTCGTGTTTCTCGTTTTTATTCAGTGCCGGCCATTCGTCGGCCTCGACCCATTGGCCATTGAGCCTGAAACGCACATACCCGAGCGCCTGCAATTGCGCCATGAGTTGATCGAGTTCGCCCTTGCGCTCGCGCACCACTGGGGCCAGCACCAAGATGCGCGCCTCGGGCGTCAAGGCCAAGGCGTGTTCGACCATCTGCGCCACGCTTTGGGCGCGCAAAGGCAGGTGGTGCTCGGGGCAGTGGGGGGTGCCCGCGCGGGCAAACAAGAGGCGCAAGTAGTCGTGGATCTCGGTCACCGTGCCCACGGTGGAGCGCGGGTTGTGGCTGGTGGCCTTTTGCTCGATCGCGATGGCGGGTGACAGCCCCTCGATCAGGTCCACGTCGGGCTTGCCCATCAATTGCAGAAATTGCCGCGCGTAGCTCGACAAACTCTCGACATAGCGGCGTTGCCCCTCGGCGTACAGGGTGTCAAAGGCCAGGCTCGATTTGCCCGATCCGGACAAGCCGGTGATGACGACCAATTGGTTGCGCGGCAAGTCCAGGTCGATGTTTTTTAAGTTGTGGGTGCGCGCCCCCCGAACGCTCAGCAAACCCTGCCCTGGCACGGCATGGCGGGCCTGGGCCAGATAGGTCCCATCGTCTGGAGCGTTCAAGGTGCGGTCTTTCGGGCTAAACAGGCCATTATCGCCTGAGTGGCAAGTTATGGGGGACAATACCGGCCCAAAGCCCCCTGGCGGGGCCGATTCACACCCACCATGTCCCAGACCTCTCCTGACCTGCCCCAAGACCATCGCATGACGCCCTTGGAGCGCCGCGCCAGCTTTTCGCTGTCGGCCATTTATGCCGTGCGCATGTTGGGCTTGTTCATGGTCATGCCGGTCTTCGCCCTTGAAGCCCGCCATTACATGGGCGGCGACGACCCCTCGACCGTCGGCTTGGCCCTGGGCATCTATGGTTTGGTGCAGGCCCTGTTGCAGTTGCCCATGGGCTGGGCAGCCGATCGTTGGGGGCGCAAGCGCGTCATCGTCCTGGGGCTCGTGCTGTTTGGCATCGGCAGCTTGCTGGGCATGGCGGCCACCACCGTGGAACAGCTGGCATGGGCGCGCGCCTTGCAAGGCGGCGGCGCGATTTCGGCGGCGGTCTCGGCCCTGTTGGCCGACTTGACCCGCGACGATGTGCGCACCAAGGCCATGGCCATGATCGGCGCCAGCATCGGCCTCATGTTTGCCCTCTCCCTCGTGCTGGGGCCCTTTCTCAACCATGCGGGGGGGTTAACCCTCATTTTTGCGGTCATGGCCGCGCTGGCGGTGGCTGGCGTGTGGATCGTGTTGTTTTGGACCCCTCCCGAGCCTGGCGCGCACGCCACCCCGCAGGCGGCGCCGGGCCAGTTGCGCGGCCTTTTGCTCAGCGCCGATCTGATGCGGCTCAACCTGGGCGTATTTGTGTTGTACGCGGTTCAAATCTCGACCTGGGTGGGCCTGCCCTTTTTGCTGGTGCAGGCCGGCCTGCCGGTGTCGGATCACGGCTGGCTGTACCTGCCGGTGGTCTTGATGTCCTTTGTCGTCATGGGCGTGACCCTGTTCCCGATGGAGCGCAAAGGCCGCTTGCGGGGCTTGTTTTTGTTCAGCATCGCCCTGGTGATGGTGGTGCAAATGGGCTTTGCCCACCAGTCGCTGGGCGACGTGCATTGGCTGACCCTGGGCATCTGGTTGTTTTTGTTTTTTTGCGGCTTCAATGTGCTCGAGGCCAGCCAGCCCAGTCAGGCCTCCCGTCTGGCACCCACTGCGGTGCGGGCCACCGTGCTGGGCGTCTACAACACCTTGCAATCGCTGGGCATTTTTGCCGGTGGGGCGGTCGGTGGCTTGTTGTCAAAAAAGATCGGCGTGACCGGGGTCTTTGCCATCAATGCGGCGCTGCTGGCGGTCTGGTTGCTGGCCGCTTGGGGCATGCGGGTCGCTGCTGTGCACCGATCACCCGCCGCGACCCCCACAGGGTCACAACCCGAGGGTTCACAGACCTGATTTGGGTCGCATAATGCACCCATCCATCCCCCATTTTTCAAAGAGGCTCTCATGGCATCCGTCAACAAAGTGATTCTCATCGGCAACTGTGGCCGTGACCCCGAGGTGCGTTACCTCCCTTCGGGCCAGGCCGTGGCCAATGTCTCCATCGCCACCTCCAGCCGTCGCAAAGACAAGAACTCGGGCGAAATGGTCGAAGACACCCAATGGCATCGGGTGACGTTTTATGACCGACTCGCCGAGATCGCGGGCGAGTATGTCAAAAAAGGCCGCCCCCTGTATGTCGAGGGGCGCCTGAAATACGGCAAATACACCGACCAGGCGGGGGTTGAGCGCAACACGGTCGACATCATCGCCACCGAAATGCAATTGCTCGGCGGGCGTGAAGGCGGTGCGGGCGGCGGCATGTCCGACGCGCCCTCGGCCCCGCGCGCCTCGGCTCCGGCGGCCAAGGCCCCGGCCGCAGGCGGCAAGAGCGGTTTTGACGACCTCGACGACGACATCCCGTTCTAAGCCCATCGGCGCGGCCTGCCGCCCGCCAAGGGCTGGTGCCCCTCACCCCTTGGCCTGCTCCAACGTGGCGCGGGTCTGTTGGGCAACTTGGCGGGCCGCTTGCTCAAAATCAGCCCCCGCGCTGGCGTACAAAATCGCCCGCGACGAGTTGACGATGATGTCGCCGTTCGCGCGCCAACCGGCTTTGACCGTGGCCTGCGCATCGCCCCCTTGGGCCCCCACCCCCGGAATCAGCAGCGGCACGTGCGGGGCGATCTGTCGCACGCGCTCGATCTCGTTCGGGTAGGTCGCGCCCACCACCAGACCCAGCTGTCCGTTCAGGTTCCAGGGGCCCTGGGCCAAACGCGCCACGTGTTCGTACAACAGCGGCTGACCCTCGACCGAGCCCAGGCGTTGGTTTTGCAGGTCGTCACCACCGGGGTTCGAGGTTCGGCACAACAAAAAAGCCCCTTTGCCCTCGTGCTTTAAATAGGGCTGAACCGAATCAAAGCCCATGAAGGGCGACAGCGTCACCGCATCGGCCCCATAACGCTCGAACGCTTCCAGCGCGTATTGCTCGGCGGTTGAGCCGATGTCACCGCGCTTGGCGTCCAGGATCACCGGCACCTGGGGGGCAACACGCCGGATGTGCTCCATCAGGCGCTCCAGTTGCGATTCGGCCCGGTGCGCGGCAAAGTAAGCGATTTGCGGTTTGAACGAGCTCACCAGATCGGCGGTGGCGTCGACGATGCGGGCGCAAAAGTCGTAGATCTTGTTGGCATTGCCGCGCAGATCCGCCGGAAAGCGCGAAGGTTCGGGGTCCAGCCCCACACACAGCATCGATTGGTGGCGGCGCTGGGCGTCGCGGAGCATGTCCAGAAAAGTCATGCGCCCATTTTATGCGCCGCTGGCGAGCGATTGCGCCAGGCACAGATCGGCCCAAACCTTGCCCTTTTCAGCTGGGCTGCGCAGCAAGTAAGCAGGGTGATACGTGACCACCAAGGGAGTGCCCTGGTGGCTGTGGATTTGGCCCCTGAGTTTGCCCAGTGGGGTGCCTTCGATGTGCGGGATGCTCGGGGCCAACAAGGCCTGGGCCCCAAACCGCCCCATCGCCAGCAACAATTTGGGTCGCACCAGTTCGATCTGCCGCTGCAAAAAGGGCAGGCATTGCGCCACTTCGTCCGCATGCGGGTTGCGGTTGCCGGGGGGGCGGCACTTGAGCACATTGGCGATGAATACCCTGCCCGCTGGCCCACCATCGGGCTGGCGCGACAGCCCCAGCGCCGCCAACATCTGGTCGAGCAATTGGCCCGCCGCCCCGACAAAGGGCTCGCCCTGGGCATCCTCGTGTTCACCGGGGGCCTCACCCACGATCATGATGTCGACGCGGGTCTCGGGGCTTGGGGAGGCGCCGACCCCGAACACCGTCTGTTTGCGTGTTTGACACAGCGCACACGCCGTGCAGTCGCGCACCGCCTGCTGCAGCTGGTCCCAGTCGGCTTGGGCGACATCGGTGCGCACCACCGGCTTTGCGGTCGTTGGTGCCGATGCCGCGGCATCGGGAAGGGCCCCCTTTTCAGGGGCTGCGGCCGCACCAGAGGTCAGGGCCGCACGGTTCGGGTTCGCGCCCAAGGGCGTGGCCACTTCAGGGGCCTCGGCGGGGGCCCCCATGTCTGGCGCCCTTGCGGCGGACAAAAAGTCGAGCCGCATCCCCATGTGCGTCAACATGGTTTTCTGGTGGTCACTCAGGTTCAGGCCCATGGCCGCATCTTAAGCCAAGGGCGGCAGGGGCAAGCGCATGACCACGGCATGCTCGCGTTGGCGACCGAGGCCTGGGTAGTAATTCTTGCGCTCCCCCACGTGCTCAAACCCATGGGCCACATACAGTCGCCGGGCGCGGGCGTTGCTGGCCCGCACCTCCAACCACAGCGTCTTCGCCCCTTGTTGTCGCGACCATTGCGCCAGGTGATGGAGCAAACACCGGGCCCAACCGCGCCCCTGGTGGTCGGGGGCCACCGTCAGGTTGAGCAGGTGGGTTTCCTCGACCCCCGGCATCGCGACCACATAGCCCAACAAGGCCCCTTGGTCGTCGCACAGCATCTGGGCCCAATGGCCGTTGCGGATCGAGTCCAGAAAATGCCCTTGTGACCACGGGTGCGAGTACGCGGTTTTTTCGATCGCCAACACGGCGTCGAGCGCATCGATGTTCATGGGGCACAGGCGCGCGCCCATGGTGGTGGGGCTGGCGGTGGTCATGGGGATCGGGCAGCGGCGCGCTCGGCGGTGGTCTGGGCGACTTTGTCGCGCAGGTACAGGGGCATGGCCTGATCCGCCGACACGCCCGCACCGGCTTGCCAGGCGGCGGTGGCCAGACGCAGCAAGGCGCTGGCGGTGGGGGCGGCCGCCAGGGCCTCGTGCGGTGGCGCATCGGCGCGGTGCAGGCTGTCGCGCAGGGCCTCGATGCCGGTGCCCGCCAGCAACACGGGTGCTGCGCCATCGCGCCAAGTCTCGGGAAACCGGACATCGGGCGGGTCCAACAGGGCGGGTGCCTGACGGGTGTGCCACTGGCCGTCGTGGTGTTCGTAAGCCGCCACGTAGAACTGGTTCATGCGCGCGTCCAGCACAGCCAAGACCCGCACATGCGGACGGTCTCGTCGGGCGTCTTCGGCCACCGCCAACAAAGTGTCGATGGGCAGCACCGGCAGTTGGGCCCCAAAGGCCAGGCCCTGGGCCACCGCACAAGCGGTGCGCAAGCCCGTGAACGAACCCGGACCACGCCCCATCACCAGGGCCGTCAAGTCCTGTAAAGACCCCCCCAGTTCTTTGAGCGTGGCCAGCGCCAGCGGCAACAGGGTCGCCGACGACTGGGCCGCGCCCGCGCGCACATGGCAAATGTGCCGCTCGCCATCGCTGGCGCCCAGGTGCAATTGCTCGGTGCTGGTGTCAAATGCCAAAAACTTCATCGGATCCCGATTATCGCAAGCCCATCCATAATCGAGTCCATGTGTTGGGGGTGCAAGGCCATGCGAGTGTTAAAACAGGTGGGGTGGATCTTGGCGGCGCTTGGGGTCGCGGCGAGTGCCATGGCGCAAACGGCCTTACCCCCCGAGGTGTCCCGGGCCTTGCAGCAGGCCCAGTTGCCCACCAGCGCCCTGTACGCGGTGGTCGCCCCAGCCAGCGGGGGGCCAGAGCGGCTCAGCCACCAGGCCGGTTTGAGCGTCAACCCCGCCTCGTTGATGAAATTGGTCACGACTGCTGCTGCCTTTGAACTGTTGGGCCCGGCGTTTGTCTGGCGCACCCCGGTCTACACCGATGGCCCCATCACCCAAGGGGTGTTGCGCGGCCATCTCTACATCCAGGGCCAGGGCGACCCGAAACTGGTGGTGGAACGCCTGTGGCTGTTGCTGCGACGGGTGCAGGCCATGGGCATCCAGCGCATCGAGGGCGACATCGTCCTCGATCGCAGCGCGTTTGAGGTCCCGACCGTGGACCCCGCCGCTTTTGATGGTGACCCGACGCGGCCTTACAACGCCAGCCCCGATGCCCTGGCGGTTCATTTCAAATCGGTGCTGCTGCACTGGGTGCCTGACCTGCGCCAGGGCGTGGCCCGATTGCACGCCGAGCCGCCCATGGCGGGGTTGCGCCTGCCCGAGTCGGTGCCTTTGCAAAAGGGCCCTTGCGTCGACTACCGCGCACAACTCAAAGCCGATTTCAGCGCCGTCGATCAATGGCTGTTTCGAGGCACCTATCCGAGCGAGTGTGGCGAACGGATCTGGCCCGTGGCCTACACCGATCCGGAGCAGCATGCGGCACGCGCCATCGCCGGTGTTTGGCGATCGATTGGGGGTCAGTTGACGGGTCAGGCACGCGATGGCCGGGTGCCCCCTGGTGCGCAGATGTTGTTGACCGCCGAGTCACCCCCCTTGGCCGAGCTGGCGCGCGACATCAACAAATTCAGCAACAACCTCATGGCCGACCAGGTGTTTTTGACCCTGAGTTGGCAGGCCGTCGGCACGGGTCGGCCGCAAGCCTCGCGCGAGTGGGTGCAGCGCTGGTGGGACCGGCGTGTCGGCGTGCCTGGATTGGTCGTGGACAATGGCTCAGGCTTGAGTCGAACCGGTCGGCTCACCGCCCACGGGCTGGCCACCTTGTTGCAACAGGTGTGGGCAGGCCCGTACATGTCCGAACTCATGTCGACTTTGCCCGTCAGTGGCCAGGACGGGACCCTCAAGCGCCTCAAGCCACAAGCGGTCGCCCACCTCAAAACCGGCAGCTTGCGCAATGTGCTGGCAATCGCAGGTTATGTCGATGGGGAGGGTGGGCAACGCCGGGTGTTGGTGGCCATCATCGAACACCCCCAGGCCCCATCTGGTCGAGGGGTGCTGGAGGCGCTGGTCGACTGGGCCGCCAGGAACTGAATCACCAGCCGTTGAAGCCCCGCATGAAGGTCGAGAAGGTGTTGCCGATCACCACCTGAACCGCAGGCGTCAGGTACTGGTTTTTGGTGTAGATGTACGCGCCGCTGCTGGAGATGAAGGCCGGGTCGCCAGTGAAGGAGGCGTTGCTGTCATAAAGCCCATTCCATTTGCAATCGTTCAAGTTTGCAAAGTAGTTGGCAGAAGACGCCCCGCAGACCGATTTGGCGACGCTGTAGTTGTTCACCACGCTGCCAAACACATTGGTGAAATAAGGGATGTTGACGTAGAACAGGTCATACGACGTGGTGCCCGAGGTCACCAAAATGCGGGGGTCACCTGACTTGAACAGCATGGGTTCAAACCGACTGTCGGTCAGCAAGCGCAGCATGTAATTGAACAGCGCGATGCCTTGCTGAATTTGGCTTTGGGTGCAGCTGGCACAAAACCCGTTGGTGATGTCTCGGTCCGGGCTGTTGCTGAAATCATAAATGGGCGCCAGAAACACATGGCGTTGACCCTTGTTGTTGATCAAATCCAGCGCGATGTCCTGGTAGGACTGGGCCGCAGCCATGATGTGGTAAGCCTTGGCTTGGCTCAGGGCCGTCACCGACAGATTGCTGATGATCTGGTCGGCCAAAGCATGGGTGAGCCCCCGCTTCAGGGTCACGCCGCTGGTGCTGGTGATGGATGAGTCCAGCAAGATGGACAAAATGTCGTTGGCCCCACCCGCGACGACCACCATGTCGCCGCTGACGTAGCTGGGGATCAGGTTGACCTGATCGGTGACCGAAGTCCAGGTGGGCGTGGTGCCTGAGGGGGTGGTCACTCGGGCCCCGTTTTTCATGGTGCGGGTGGCTGTTTTCACGTCGGCATCGCTCAGCGAAGCTTGGTTCGCAGCCAAGGGCTCCATGATCTTGCCCGTGGTCAGGCCATAATTTTCGGCCAGACGCACCACCCAGTTGTTGGCCAAGGCGTTAGAGCCCGAAATGCTGTTGATGGCGAAGCGGTCGTAGTTGTCCGAGCCCGCACACACCGTCTGACCGTTGCTGGTGCCCCGGGCGCAGCCGACATACGTGATCTCATCGCCGATCACGATGATGCGCTTGGGCACAAACTCGTTGTACTTGCTCCCAGCCCCACCGCAACCGGTCAAAGCAAGCGTCAGCACCAGGCCCAGGCCCAACCAAAGTCGTCGAATAAAAGGCGATCGCCCAAGGCGCATGGTGTTCTCCGATGAAGCCATCTAGTTTACCGGCAAGTGGATAGACCCCAGCCCATCAGTGGCTGGCCCGGGTCAGCCGGTCGCGGATCCCGTCCCAGGCGGCCCCTGGGGGGGGCGGGGCGACCCAGATCTCCCGCACGCCCAGGTCTTCAAACTCACGCAGAGTCTGAAAAAGCGCCTGAGCGCACTGGGCCGGATCGGTGGGCATGGCGCGCCATTGGGCGCCCGGCACGGGGGGCGGACCCGGTGACCACACCGCGATTTGCGCCAGTCCAGCGGCCTGAAGTCCCTGGGCGGTTTGCGCCATGTCAGATGGGGTGAGCAGGCGAACCCGGGCGTCGGGGGCGTAATGCGAGGCCAGGGTGCCCGATGCCTTGGGCGCCGCTTCGCCCAACCCGCGGGCGGCTTGCGCGCTGAGAATTGGCACGCCGGCGCTGGCCGAGAGGGTGTCGATGTCGAGCATGCCTGGTCGCAGCAGCACGGGCTGCGCGCGGGTGCAATCGACGATGGTCGATTCAATGCCGACCGCACAGGGCCCGCCGTCAAGCACGGCCAGGTCCTTGCCAAACTCGGCTTGCACATGGTCGGCGCGGGTCGGACTGACCCTTCCAAAGCGGTTGGCGCTGGGCCCTGAAACGCCCACCACGCCCAGCGAGCGGGCGGCCCGCAACAAGGCCTGTGCCACGGGGTGACTGGGGCAGCGCAACCCGATGCTGGCTTGACCGCCGGCACTCACAGCAGCCACCCCCGGACGACGGGGCAGGATCAGGGTCAGTGGGCCTGGCCAATGGGCGACCATCAGGCGCTCGGCAAAAGGGGGAACTGGATCGGCGAAATGGCGGGCATCGTCGGCGTCGGCGATGTGGACGATCAGGGGGTGATCGGTCGGGCGCCCTTTGGCCTGATAAATCGCCCGCACGGCCGCGTCCTGATCGGCATCGGCCCCCAGGCCATAGACCGTTTCGGTCGGGAAAGCCAGCAACTGACCTGCAGCCAGGTGCTGGGCCGCCCTGGCGATGTCGCCCACCCGATTGCCAGACCAGATCATGGGCCCACGGACGTCGGGGCGTCCACAAACGGCGCAATCCCCAGGACCCGGGCCGCCGCGTCTCGGCGCTCGCGTGCCAGGCCCAGCGTGGGGGCTGTGATGTTCAAGTGGCCCATCTTGCGCCCGGGTCGGGCCTCGGACTTGCCATACAAATGCAGCCGGGTGCCTTCGATCGCCAGCACCGCCCCCCAGTCGGGTTCGCGGGCCTGGCCATCGGCCCACCAGACATCGCCCAGCAGGTTGATCATGGCCCCCGCGCTGTGCAGGCGCAGCGGACGCAGGGGTAACTGGGCCATGCAGCGCGCCTGCAACTCAAACTGCGACAGATCGCATGTGTCCATGCTGTGATGGCCGCTGTTGTGCGGGCGTGGCGCGATCTCGTTGACCACCCAGGCGTCGGTCGCGCCATCGCGGGAAACGATGAAAAATTCCACGCAGATCACGCCCACGTATTGCAAGCCCTCGGCAATCGCTTTTGTGGCGCGCACCAGTTCATGGGCCAGTTCTGGGCTCACCAGGTCGGGCGCGACCTCGGTCAGCGCCAAAATGCCATCGCGGTGCACATTGAGCTGCACGGGCAGGTGGGTCGTCTGCCCGTCGGCACCGCGCGCCAGCACCACCGAGCACTCGCATTTCAGGGGCAGCCGTTGCTCGAGGATGCAGGTCACGCCCGAACCATCGGGGCCTTGCAGGCGTTGCCAGGCCGCCTCCAGCTCGGCACGGTCCCGCACCCGAGCCTGTCCCTTGCCGTCATAACCCAAGCGCGTGGTCTTCAAGATGCCAGGCAGCAGATCTTCGGGGACTCGATCCAGGTCCAGGGTGTTTTCAATCACCCGATGCGGGGCCACTGGCACCCCACAGGCCTCGAAGTGGGCTTTTTCACGCGCACGGTCTTGGGCGATCGAGACCGCGTGGGCCTGCGGCGTCACCCGCGTCAGTCGAGCCAATTGCGCCAGGGCTTGGGCCGGCACATTTTCAAATTCGGTGCTGACCGCCGCGCAGGTCTGGCCCAGGGTCGTCA
>JACCDX011214509.1_pt1 | contig 20493 bp, 18 predicted proteins | sample 7449681 | NCBI WGS metagenome assembly JACCDX01 (sample SAMN15323450, study PRJNA562643) | freshwater metagenome | isolation source: river surface water | place: USA:Blue River Watershed | collected 2017-08-18
GCATACGATTTAGAAGAACAGGAACAATTAGAAACCCTTAAGGCTTGGTGGAAACGCTACGGTAATTTTGCCAGCGGCGCATTGGCTGTGGTGGTGGTCGGTATTTTGTCCTATCAAGCTTGGAATTATTACCAATTAAAGCAATCCGTTCAGGCCTCTGAGCGCTTTGAAAAGTTAAGCCATCTGGGTTATGAAGATGAAAAAGATTTAAAAGAAATCAAAGCGATTTCTGCCGATTTAATGGAAAACTTTTCTTCAACTGCTTATGCAGGTCGTGCCGCGGTGGCGGTTGCCAAAGCAAATATGGCTGCCAAAGATAGCAAAAGTGCAGAGGCGCAGTTGAAATGGGCGATTGATCATGGCAAAGAGTCTGCTATTCAAGCCATCGCGATGTTGCAACTGGCGGGTATGCAGTTGGAGCAGAAGGCTTACGATACTGCTCTCAAAACCCTAGAACAAAGTCATGATGAAGGTTTTGAAGGTTTGTTCCAAGATTTGCGCGGTGATATCTATTTGGCGCAAGGCAAACAAAAAGAAGCCAAAGCCGCCTACAAAGCTGCGCTTGAAAAGCTTGATGCGGGCGGTCGCTACTATCGTTATACCGCTATCAAACTCGAATCTCTCGGGGGCTAGTCCGTGATCAACCAACGCTTAGCTGCACTTTGTTTAGTGCTGCTGCTCAGCGCATGCACTTCTGTTGTTCAGCTCAAAGAAGATTTGAGTGAGCGTGTATTTGGTCGTGAATTGGCCAAAGATATGTCTGAGCTGACCGACATTGCTAAACCAACTGTACAGGGCAAAGTGCTGTGGCAAACTAGCTTGTCGCCTAGCCTTGATTATGACTTTACCCCAGCCTTATCCGACGGATTCGTCTATGCCGCCAGCCTCAAGGGCGATGTGATAAAAATCAATGCCGCTAGCGGTCAAATCGTGTGGCGTATTGATGCGGGCGATGCTTTAACCGGTGGTGTTGCCGTTGGTGAAGGCAAACTGCTGTTAGGCTCGGAAAAAGGTTACTTGATGGCCTTTGACTTGAATGGCAAAGCGTTGTGGAAAACCAAATTAAGTAGCCAAGTATTAAGTGTGCCTGTGATTGATGGCAAATTGGCCGTAGTGCGCTGTGGTGATAGCCGTATTTATGGCATACAAATGACCGATGGCAGCAGAAAATGGTTGTATGAGCGTAGCAATCCCACGCTGACCATACGAAGTAGTGCTGGTGTCACGGTGGGTGATGGTTTTGCTTATGCAGGTTTTGCTGGCGGTAAAATGGTGGCGATTCGAGTGGAGGATGGCAAGCCAGTATGGGAAGTGTCTGTTGCACAACCCAAGGGCACCACTGAAATCGAACGTATCGCGGACATCACTAGCTCGCCTGTCATAGACGGTGCTTTAGTGTATGCGGTTGCCTATCAAGGAAAGGTGGCGGCAGTTGAACGTGGCAGTGGGCGTGTGATTTGGAATCGTGATATCTCTAGTTACACGGGTTTAGATGCAGATGGCGGCAAGGTGTTTATCGCACATGCCAATAGTGCGGTTTATGCCCTGGACTATGCCTCAGGTAAAACCTTTTGGCGTCAAGGCGATTTGAAACAGCGTCGTATATCCGCGCCTATGCCATTAGATAACGCAGTGGTGGTGGGTGACGTTGAGGGCTATTTACATTTCCTAAGTCGAGATGATGGAAGTTTCTTGGGCCGTATGCAAGCTAACTCAGCGCCCGTCATGCCCAAATTAATTCCACTTGGCAAAAACTCCTTTATCGCACAGAGCCGAAATGGTGATGTGTATGCAGTCAATATTAAATAACCTTACCTCATCATGCTACCTACCATCGTCCTAGTTGGACGCCCCAACGTTGGCAAATCCACCTTGTTTAATCGGCTTACTAAGTCACGTGATGCCTTGGTGGCGGATTTGCCTGGCTTGACGCGCGACCGACACTACGGTCGTGGTGTAGGCGCATCGCAACCTTATTTAGTAGTGGATACCGGTGGTTTTGAGCCAACTGCCGAAGACGGCATCATGCATGAAATGGCCAAGCAGACTTTGTTGGCGATTGATGAAGCGGATGTGATTATTTTTGTGTTAGATGGGCGCCAAGGTGTCACCCCGCAAGACCATGAAATTGCCAATCGTTTACGAAAAAAACAACGTCCAGTGCTATTAGCGGTAAATAAAACTGAGGGCTTACAGCGCGGGATCGCAGGCGCAGAGTTTTATGAATTAGGATTGGGTGATCCATTAGCTATTTCTTCTGCCCATGGCGAAGGAGTCAGAGATTTAATCGAGCTGGCCTTAGAACCATTCGAGCATGATGCTGAGCAAAGCGATGAAACAGGGTTAACGCCAAAAATTGCGATTGTCGGACGTCCCAATGTAGGAAAATCTACTTTGGTGAATGTATTGCTTGGTGAGGAAAGGGTGATTGCTTTTGATCAACCGGGCACCACGCGTGATTCCATCTTTTTAGATTTGGAGCGCAACGGCAAACACTACACGCTCATTGATACCGCAGGGGTGAGAAAGCGTGGCAAGGTATTTGAAGCGATAGAGAAATTCTCGGTCATCAAAACCATACAAGCCATTGAGCAGGCCAATGTTGCCGTACTGGTGGTGGATGCCAAAGACGGGATTACTGAGCAAGATGCCCATATTGCCGCCTATATTTTGGAGGCTGGACGTGCCTTGGTGGTAGCCATTAATAAGTGGGATGGTTTGACCGATGACAAACGCGAATGGATAAAGCGAGAAATTGACAGAAAATTGCAGTTTCTAGACTTTGCAAAGTTTCACTACATTTCCGCCTTACGAAAAAAAGGCTTGAATGAGTTACTACAGTCAGTTGATTTGGCCTATCAAGCGGCTATGGCGAAGTTGTCTACGCCACAACTAACGCGCGTGCTCAACGATGCCACTACACAGCATCAGCCACCAGTCAGCAAGGGTATACGACCTAAACTGCGCTATGCGCACCAAGGCGGGATGAATCCTCCTGTCGTGGTGGTACATGGCAATCATGTGTTGGGGGTCAAAGATGCTTATAAGCGCTACTTAGAAGGTGTCTTCCGTCAGGCTTTTCAGTTAATTGGGACGCCTCTGCGCGTGCAATTTAATCAAGGTGAAAATCCTTTCGTTGAGAGCGAAACCCGCAAGCAAGGTGAGGGTTTGGTGAGTATGCGTAGACGCAAGAATGCGCAACGCGCGGCACTTAAAGCCCGTAAGCAGGAACAAGACGTACAAGAGAATAAACGCGTGAATAAGACGCGTGGTTTGGAAATCGCTAAGCGTACTAAGGTGAAAAAAATTAGCCGCAAAAAATAGTGCGGCTAATGCGGGTTTGACAGGTTTGAAGCTAGCTTGCTAGAACTTGGCTCATTAGAGGCTATCCCAGAAGCGCCACCAATCTCGTTTCTCTTGTTTGTAGTCTTTTTGCAAGAACTGGCTTTGCGGGTAGTTGGATTTTAATACGCGCATGGAGTCTTCTTTCAGATCCTGCATGCCCATGTTGTCATAAGCGCTAATCATCACCACTAGAGCTTCTTCATTACTGGTGGATTCGGGATAGTTTTCCAGTACATATTTGCAACGATTGACTGCCGCCAAATAAGCGCCGCGTTTCATGTAGTAGCGTGCTACATGCATTTCATGACCCGCTAGGGCATTCACCAAATAGGTCATGCGCAACATAGCATCTTTGGCATATCGGCTGTCTGGATAACGGGTGACCAATTCTTTTAAAGCTTGGAAAGAATTATTCATGGTGGCAGGGTCGCGGTCATTTACCTCTTGTTGTGTGGCTTTCTCCACCAAACCGCGCTCCTTAAAGCTGGCTAGACCACGGATGTAGTAAGCATAGTCAATATTCGGGTGGTTAGGATGCAGTTTAATAAAACGCTCGGCAGCAGCAATACAGGAGCCGGGGTCATTTTTCTTGAAATACACATAAGCAGTCTCTAACTGTGCTTGTGTGGCGTATTTGCCATGAGGATAGCGAGTTTCAATAATGCGGAAATATTTGAGTGCTTTATCGTAATCGCGATTGCGAAGTTTAGCTGAGGCTTCATTGTAGATTCGGTCAGCATTCCAGTTTTTGGTCTCATCCAATTCGGTTGGAGCACCAAAAATACTGCAAGCACTGAGCCAAACTAGGATAAAAAAAGCTAAACTGTATCTCATATCTAAACCATTTCTTTTCATAAATAAGGCATTTAGTCATTGGGCTAGTCGATGAGAGACTAGCCGATTAATTTGGTAAATTATAACTGATGAGCAATTCACAACCTATTATTCTCCACGTACCGCCTGATTGTAGTGGTATGCGATTAGATCAAGCACTACAGAAAATGCTTCCCGAGCATTCCCGTTCTCGTTTGCAAACATGGATTAAAGCCCAGCATGTGTTGCTCAATCAGCAACCTAGCAATGCTAAAAGCAAGGTATGGGAAGGTGATCAAATCTCGGTGCAAGAGCAGGCGATACCACAATCGATGGCTTTTGCTGCGGAAGCCATCGCCTTAAACATCGTGTATGAGGATGACGCTATTTTGGTGATCAACAAGCCAGCGGGAATGGTAGTCCATCCCGCAGCTGGTAATTGGAGCGGTACTTTACTTAATGCTTTATTGCATCACCATCCCGCTTTGGCAGATATTCCACGCGCTGGTATTGTGCATCGATTAGATAAAGACACCAGTGGTCTGCTGGTGGTAGCCAAGACTTTGCGTGCTCAGACCGATCTCGTCCGTCAGCTACAGGCTAGAACAGTCAAGCGCGAGTATCGCACCATCGTTTGGGGACAGATTTGGCGCAATGGTTCCGTCGATCAGCCGATAGGGCGTCATCCTACGCAACGCACGCGCATGGCAATCAATCGTATGGGTAAGCCCGCAGTGACACATTACGAGGTGTTGGAGCGTTTTGGCGTGCATACCTATTTGCGCTGCCAGTTAGAAACCGGACGCACACATCAAATTCGAGTGCATATGCAGTATTTGAAATCGCCCATCGTCGGTGACCCAATGTATGGTTATCGCGGTATCGTGCCTATGCGTTTGATGACACCTGAGTTAGCGCAGGCTGTGCAGGCTTTTCCCAGACAAGCTTTGCACGCGATCAAGCTGGGGCTAAGCCATCCCGTAACGCAGCAAGCCATGGAATGGCAAATCGAGCTAGCCGATGATATGAAAATGGTATTAGAGCTTATGCGCAATGAGCAACTGGCTGCTGAGCCTGACTTTGCCTTCGATATGGCAGAAGATGAAGCAGAATGTTTTGATGCAGAAGATGACGAGGTGTGGGACGATGATGAGGAGTAATCCTTGGATTGTGCCAGATTGGCCGGCACCTAAATCGGTCAAGGCGCTCCAAACAACCCGGATAGGGGGCACCAGCACTGGCCCTTTTGATAGTTTGAATCTAGCCATGCATGTGAATGACGAGATACAGGCAGTCCAGAGAAATCGCGCTATATTGCGCGAGTATCTGCCGGTAGAGCCAGTTTGGTTGCAACAAGTGCATGGCACTAGGGTGATTGATGCAGCTCAGCCACCCACGGATTTGAATGCTGATGCCAGTTTTAGCCGTCAGGCCGGGGTGGTCTGTGTCAGTCTGACTGCAGACTGTTTGCCGGTATTGTTTTGTGACCAATCTGCTCAGGTGGTGGCGGTTGCGCACGCAGGATGGCGCGGTCTTTGCGACGGAGTTTTGGAGTCCACGGTAGCAGCCATGCAAGCTCAGCCCCAGCAAATCTTGGCTTGGCTTGGTCCAGCCATAGGGGCGCAGGCATTTCAGGTTGGCGATGAAGTCAGGCAGGCTTTTTTAAAGCAACAAGATACAGCGCATCAGGCGTTTGTGAAGGATGGTGAGAGGTGGTTAGCGGATATCTACATGCTCGCTAGAATGCGGCTTCACAGGCTGGGAATTACACAAATTTATGGGGGTGATTTTTGCACTATGCGTGATTCCGAGCGATTTTTCTCATTTCGGCGTGACCCAGTGTGTGGGCGTATGGCCTCATTGATTTGGATTGAATGATGATGGATATAGCGCAAGCGTTTATAATGACGCCCTTTATCTTACTGGTGTGTTAAATGCTGTTTAGCCCGCTTACCAATATCCTGCTAGTCAGCCTACTGGGTGGAACGCTGAGTGTGTTGTGTGCCGCTTTTTTTGCACTCAATACTCAGGCACATTGGGTTCCTGTACTAGTCAGTTATGCCATAGGCGCAATGTTAGGCGCCGTCTTTTTGGAAATCTTACCGCACGCATTTGAGTTAGCCAGCTCAGCACAAAATATGGCCAGCACAGTACTGGCTGGCATTATGCTATTTTTTGTATTGGAAAAATTGGTGCTATGGCGCCATTGCCATGGGGATCATTGTGAAGCCCATGCTCCACATAATGCGCAAGAATGCCCTCAGACTAGCGTCGATTCTGCGCTTGCTGGCGGTCAATCCAAGGTAGCTAGCAAATATCGTTTAGCCAATGCAAGTAGCCATGAAAGTCATGATCATGGACGTAGTGGCATGATGATTATGTTGGGAGATACATTTCATAATTTTGTGGATGGTATTCTTATTGCAGCAGCGTTTTTGTTAGATGCGCGCTTAGGCTTCGTGACCTCATTCGCGATTATTGCGCATGAGATTCCGCAAGAAATCGGTGACTTCCTTATCTTATTACACTCTGGCTACACACGTCGGCAGGCATTGATTTTTAATCTGCTATCAAGCTTGGCAACAGTCGTGGGAGGAGTGATTGCCTATTATGCCTTGCAAGTGGTGAATCATTGGGTTCCGACTATTTTGGGGCTGGCAGCCGCTTCTATGATTTATGTAGCGGTCGCCGATTTAATTCCTGGTTTGCATAAACGTACAGATCTATCTGCCACCATATCGCAAGTAACTTTAATCGCGCTGGGGATTGCCTCGGTCGGATTGACCAAGTTTTTGTTTGAGTAAGCTGCGTCTTTTGCTACCTAAAATCCAAAGGAGTAGGGCGCATGGCAACAACCCGTAAAAAACGAAAGTCATGATGCCAGCCACAATGCTGGGCTCCGTGATAGCCATGACAAAAGTGACATATAGCCAGCCAATCGCAATGATATACATAAGGACTCTTAAAAAAGTATGACGAAGTCTCAGACACCTAAAGTCGGATTTGTTTCTCTTGGATGCCCCAAAGCAGGCTCTGATGCAGAGCGTATTCTCACCCAATTACGCGCTGAGGGCTATCAAATATCAAGTAGCTATCAAGAGTCAGATGTCGTGGTAGTGAATACCTGCGGTTTTATTGATAGCGCCGTCACAGAGTCCTTGGATGCCATAGGCGAAGCGTTGCAACAAAATGGCAAAGTCATCGTAACCGGCTGTTTAGGCGCGAAACAAGAGGTGGTGCGGGATGCTCATCCCAATGTGCTGGCAGTGACGGGCCCGCACGCCTTAGAGGAAGTGATGCAAGCGGTACATCAGCATCTACCTAAGCCGCATGACCCATTTACTGATCTGGTGCCTGCGCAAGGGATTAGATTGACCCCGCCCCATTATGCCTATTTAAAAATTTCCGAGGGATGTAATCATCGCTGTAGCTTTTGTATTATCCCTAGTATGCGCGGAGATTTAGTCAGTCGTCCGATTGGTGAGGTGATGAATGAGGCAGAGAATCTAGTGAATGCAGGCGTGTCGGAGATCTTGGTGATTTCTCAAGACACATCGGCCTATGGAGTAGACGTTAAATATCGCACTGGTTTCTGGAATGGCAGGCCAGTCAAAACTCGGATGACAGAATTGGCGCAAGCGTTGGGAGAGCTAGGCGTTTGGATTCGATTGCATTATGTTTATCCCTATCCGCATGTGGATGAAGTGATTCCTATGATGGCTGATGGATTAATCTTGCCATATCTGGATGTGCCATTTCAGCACGCGAGCCCCTCTATACTCAAAGCGATGAAGCGCCCAGCAAGCTCAGAAAATAATCTGGCACGTATTCGAGCTTGGCGTGAAATATGTCCTGACATTACATTGCGCAGTACATTTATTGTCGGCTTTCCTGGCGAGACTGAGGATGATTTTCAGCAACTGCTGGACTTCCTCGAGCAAGCCCAATTAGATAGGGTGGGCTGCTTTAGCTACTCCGCGGTCGATGGTGCGACTGCCAATGCGCTGCCCAATCAAGTACCAGAGGAATTAAAGCAAGAGCGATTAGCGCGCTTTATGGAAGTCCAAGAGCGTATTAGTGCAGAAAAAATCAAACAAAAAATTGGTGCGCGTGAAACTGTGTTGGTAGATGAGATCACTCAAACCGACAGTGGTGAGTTGATTGCTGTGGCCAGGTCAGCCGCATCTGCACCAGAAATTGATGGTGTAGTCTATTTGCAGGATGCTGAGGGTTTACAAGCGGGGGATTTTGTTGAGGTGGAAATTGTTGCCAGTGAGGGTCATGATTTGTGGGCAAGACCACCAACGCAGCAAGTGTTAGAATAATTCGGGAATACTCGGGGCTGGACGTTCGCTGTCAGCTCTTTGCTCAATAAAATCAAGCGTCAAAGGGCAGCGTATAGGTTTTTTGACCGCTTTACGACGTTTTGGTGTTTTGGCCTGCAAATCAATAAAAGGTTTTTGACTTACTCGGATATAGCCTGCTTGCGATAGTTTTTGTGTGGTGGTTTCGAATAGGCTGAGCGGGTTATCAATATTTTGCAATGTCACAATATCGCGCTGCACTTTAATCACGTTGTACATGCTGAACTTTCCAGCATTTTGCTTACCGTAAATTTCACCAACCTGAATCAACATCTAGCAATCTCCGCTGTGCGTGTTCGAGATAATAGCCTGAGATTAATTTGTCTCGCAATATATGTTTATTCATCAATGCGATAGTTTGCTTCAACATCCCTGATGAACCATTACAAAATACAATAGTCCTAATGCAAATCAGGTTATTTTAGATGTATTTTTGACTAGTGATGAATCGAATGAATATGATGAACAAATTACTTTTTATGGTGATTATGACGATGAGTGGAATTGCTTTTGGCCAATGTGCAGATATCTATCAACACCAGTTCAAGACGCTGCAAGGCGATACCTTGAATTTGTGTGAATATCAAAACAAGCCGATTTTGGTAGTGAACACTGCTAGCAAATGCGGTTTTACCCCGCAATTTGAAGCGCTAGAGAGCCTATATAAACAACAGCAATCTAATATGTTAATTGTGGGTTTCCCGTCTAACGACTTCAATCAGGAGCTTAAGTCTGACAAAGAAATTGGTGATTTCTGTAAGAAAACCTATCAGGTGAATTTTCCTATGGTGAGCAGAACATCAGTTGTTGGGCCGAATGCAAATCCACTGTACAAAAAGCTCACCCAAGCAACGCACCAAGCGCCCATGTGGAATTTTTATAAATATCTTATTTTGCCTGAAGGAAAAAAAATCTATGCCTTTAGCAGCGATATTGCCCCTGACAGCCCTGAGTTAATGGACAAGTTAAAGCCATATTTAAAAAAATAAATTCGTTTAATTTCGAGAACAAAAAAGACGCTTATTTAGCGTCTTTTTATTGGTTTTTATACATTCCTAATAGGGGATTAGCTTAAAAATTTATCATTATTTTGCTATCATTTGCATATCGATTCCCTTATTTTTATTGACTAATAAATACTTCATTTAAGGCTTTATTTATTATTTCAATCTTATTCAAGTTTAATAAGTTCAATAAAAACAATCATATATATTTTTTTTCAGCATCAATCCCTATCCCCTATTTTAGGTATATATTCATCCTATTTTGCTCAATAAAATCTAGGGCAAATCCTATTTATAAATAGGGTTCTTTTATTGTACTAGGTAGCTAATCAGATGTTGATGTAAATAATAATTGCCCCAGTCATTGAGAAAAATACCAACAAATTACTCAATGCTGGGGCATTAAAAATTTATAAATCTTCTCTAAATAAATAAGCAATAGCACCTCAAAAAACTCTTAAAAAATATTCTCGGTTGGATGGTAAATTTGATTGCAATAGATCGTCATAGTAAAAAAAATCCACTAATTATAAAAAGGTTGCTGACGATAATCGCAGGGGTGTTTTGGATAAGTGTTTCTGCACATGCTTATTCACTTGCCGAGCTAATTAATATTGCAATAAGTAGCCATCCCACTGTGCAGTCTCAATTGGCGCTTATTCAGTCTGCGGATGCCTCAATCGATGCAGCTAAATGGGGATTCTTTCCTACACCGGGTTTCAGTGTGCAGCGAGCATCAGCGAGCAATAAAGATCCACAGTTTTCCTTTGGCAATAATCAAGATGACACTATTTACACCTTACGTCTGAGTCAGCCTTTGTGGACGGGTGGACGCCTGACAGCGCTTTTAGATCGTGCTGTCGCTAATGAGGATTACTCTCTGAGCAGTTTAAGACTGACTCGTAAAGAGCTTTCTATCCGAGTGCTGCAGTACTACAGCAATATCGTTTCGAGTCAGCTAAGAATTCAAGCTATTAATCGTAGTCTTGCTGAGCATGAAAAATTAAAAGCTTTAATACAGCGTCGTATAAAAGGTGGGGTGTCGCCAGAAGGGGAATTGACTCAGGTCATCATGCGTATGCAGCAGTTGCAGGCGGATGAGTTAAATGTCGAAACGTCTTTAATGGCATCACTAGAAACCCTCAATCAGTTGATTGGTCGTCCAATTAGCCTAAACCAACTCGATGATAGTAAATCTAGTTTTATTCCGATTACCACATCAAGCAATGAATTACTCATTGAAGCCTATCGAAATGATCCGACTTTAGAGCGCTTGCAAGCACAAATTAAGTTACAACAAGCGGAGTACGACATCAGTCAATCATATCTTCAGCCTGAAGTCAGTTTGCGCTTAGAAAGACAATACGGCAGTTTTTACAACCCCGACCTATATGGTGGAAACATACCGCCACTCACCAGAATGTATGTGGAAGTAGGATCAAATTTTGGGGCTGGTCTTTCCACGTTTAGCAATATTCAAGCAGCTCGGCAGCGATACGAGGCGGCGATGGCGGATTTAGAGTCAGGGAAACGCAGTGTGGCAGAGCAGTTGCAAGTAGCGCATGCACAATACGCTACGATTAGTCATCGCATAGATAGCTTGACCGACTCTCTCTCGGCGGCACAAGAAATCCAGCTGGCATGGGAGCGACAGTTTTTAGCGGGCCGCAGAACTTGGAATGATTTGATGAATGCGGTGAGAGAAATCAATCAAATCGATTTGCAAATCGCTGACGCTAAAGCGTTTCAAATTCAAACGTCATGGCAAATCGCCATCATATCTGAAGGCATAGAAACCGTCCTGCGCAAGCAAGGCAAACCAATCGCAGGGGAGAGCGCAAAATGAATCCATTTTTTTATACACTTATTCGTTTATCACAATTGCAATCAGAGCGGGTCGATCATTTGGCCTTAACAGAAATTTTACAGCCCTATGCTGATATTGAGGTGACCCAACAGAATGTCACCGATGTCAAAAAAAATTTGCGTAAAGTGATGTCGGATATGCAGTTGCCATCCCCTAAATTTATGTCTGCTGCAGATGCTGCAAAAACGCCTTTGCTAGTTTTTCATCAGGGATTGGGCTGGGGTATTGTGCGCGGTTTGAATGCAAAACAAGAATGGATTACGGAATGGTTTGATGCCGAGAAAAAACAGTTTAGAGAGGAAATTATTCCTGAGTTAGGCGTTTTGTTGTTTGCAAAATTAAAACTAGCTCAGCCTTTTGAGTTCGGTAAAAGCCCGATTGCACAGCTGATTATCAAAGAGATTTTTGCGCATAAGTCGCATTTGCTGGAGATCGTTTTTGGCACATTGCTGATTAATATTATTGCGCTTGCAGTCTCTTTCTACTCCATGCAAGTGTATGACAGAGTAGTGCCTACTGGCGCTTTACATACTTTGTTTGTGCTAACAAGTGGAGCCCTATTGGCAGTGGTGTTTGAGATTGTAGCTAAACATATACGCTCACATTTGCAGATGCATTTAATAGACGAGGTGGATGCGCGTCTTGCTAGATCAGTTTATACCAGATTTTTATCCATACGCTTAGATCAGCTTCCAGCCAGTGTAGGTGTGCTTGCTAGCCAACTAAGAGGGTATGAGTCAGTACGATCTTTCTTTACCGCGGTCGGCACATTTATGATGGTCGATTTACCTTTTGTGTTTATATTTCTTTGGGTGATTTGGCTTTTAGCGCCAGCATTATCGATTATTCCCCTAATCTTTTTAGTCATCGCTGTCTCTCTAGGTACTTTCTATCAGCACAAATTAAATGACACCATTAAACAAGTAGATAAGTTATCACACTTCAAAGTGGGTCTTATGGTGGAGACGGTGGAGGGCGCAGAAACCATTAAGTCAGGCCATGGCGGCTGGCGCATGTTATCACAATGGATGAAGGTCACCGATGCCTCACGTGACCAAGAGCTCACCATGAAAAATATCAATGAATTTTCCGCCCATTTAACTGGCTTTTTTCAACAAGCGGCCTACGTCAGCATGGTGGCATTCGGTGCATATCTGATTACACGGGGTGAATTAACTATGGGCGGGCTAATCGCTTGCTCCATACTCTCGGGGCGGGTATTGGCACCAGTTGCAGCTATTCCAGCGCAAATGATGCAATGGGCATCTACCCGAGTAGCCATTGATGGACTGGACAGAATTTGGCGCCTCGAGAGCGACCACCATGATGTTGAACAACCTGTGATTTTAGACAATATTTTGGGTAATTATCGATTCGAAGATGTTGAATATACCTACGATAGAACGCGCAGCGCTATTCGTATCGAGCAACTGCGAATTCATGCGGGAGAAAAAATCGCCATTATTGGACCGGTAGGCTCAGGAAAAACTACCTTGTTAAGACTCTTAAGCGGCATGTACAAGCCAGCAAAAGGCAAAATCACTTTACAAGATGTCGATATCACGCAACTCTCCAAGCCAGTACTCGCAGAGCATATAGGTTATCTGCAACAGGATGGTCGTCTATTCGCGGGTACTTTACGTGAGAATCTAATTTTAGGAATGCTAGACCCAGGTGATGAAGTGATTCTGAAAGCGGCAGAATTGACAGGGCTGAAAGAGGCCTTGTTACAAACTCATCCTAAAGGGTTGCAACTCGAAATTAACGAGGGCGGTACGGGTTTATCCGGTGGTCAGCGACAACTGGTCAATCTCACCAGAATCTTTTTGCGTACACCCTCTATTTGGCTTCTAGATGAGCCAACTGCATCGATGGATCAAAATTTACAAAATAAAGTAATTCAAGCCTTGCATGACACGTTAAAAGCAGATGACACCATGGTGGTGGTGACACACAAAACCGAATTACTGCAATTGGTCAGTCGAATCATTGTGGTGGTGAATAGCAAAATCATTATGGATGGCCCCACCATGCAGGTATTACAAAAATTACAACAACCAAATCAAGCCCCAGCTACAGCATCGCAAGAGCCTGTAGTTTAATCCCGAGGTTTTCAATATGAAGCAAACAAATCAATTTAGAGACATTTTTTCTATTGGACAGCATAAAGAGGGCACAAGGCCTCGCTCGATTTTGTTATTTATGCTGTTAGTTTTAATAAGCTTTATCGTTTGGTCGCACTTCGTCAAAATTGATAGAACAGTGCGTGCGCAGGGAACAGTCACTTCTGAAGCTAGAACACAGGTCATACAAGCGGTCGATGGTGGCGCGATTAGTGATATCAGGGTGCGTGAAGGTCAGACAGTTAAGGCAGGCCAGATTTTGGCTGTGCTTGAGAAAGAACGAGCTGTCGCTGGGTATCAAGAAGCTTCATCACGTGTTGCTTCTCTCAAGGCCGCTCTGATTCGCTCTGAGGCTGAGTATCAGGCTAAGCCGCTAATTTTCGGTCCAGAATTTGCTAATTACCCGGAGTTTGTAGCGGCACAACAGGGCTTTTATCAACAGCGCAAACAAACATTAGAGGAGGAGTTGCGCATTATTCGTGAGGCGCGGGTTTGGGCGCAGCAGGAATTAAAAACCAATGAAGAGCTATTTCTTAGCAAGGATGTGAGTGAGCTCGAAGTCATGCGTGCACGTCGGCAAGTACTTGATTTGGACGCGCGTGAGGCTCAAGCCAAAAACAAATATCTTCAAGAAGCTAGACAAGAAGCCGTTCGCTTAGAGGATGAGCTGTCTTCAAACTCACAACGCCTTAACGAGCGCAAAAGTATTTTAGACCATACGGATATTATTTCCCCGGTCAATGGGGTGGTCAAATTTCTGCGCATCAATACTACGGGGGGCGTGTTGCGTGCTGGGGATGAATTGATGCAGATATCACCTACAGATAGCGGACTATTAATGGAAGTTAAAGTTAATCCTGCGGATATTGCCAGTCTGAAAGTAGGGATGCCTGCCCGAATAAGATTTGATGCATTTGACTATACCGTGTACGGCGTTGGTAAAGGACAAGTCATCAATATCAGTCCTGACACCATCTCTGAGGCTGTGCCTGGGGCAAATCCTGCGGCCATGATGCCAGGGGCGATTCCGCAGACTTATTACCGCGCGCAAATTCAAATCGATGAGAAAAATACACCCAAAAAAATCAAGGTCAAGCTAGGGATGTCGGTGACTGCAGACATTGTGGTGGGGGAGCGAGATTTGTTTAGTTATATGGTGAAGCCCATCATCAAATCATTGGGCGGTGGACTAAATGAGCGCTAGCAGCGTTTTTCGAGTCATGCGATGTGTGCAAGCATGTGTCAGCCAGTTACGCCGAGGTATTTTTTGCGGCCATTTAGATACATTGTGCACTGTTATTTGTAGGGTAAGAGCTTGGTATTTGCGCTAGCTCAATTTGTTTTGCTGGTGGGGATGATCAATGCCGTGCAATTATTTGCTTAAACAGGAGTACAACTTTTTTTGCCATGCTGCTACGCATGCTCAACAGACAAGCGACAATCAAGGCGTAAATAGTGGGTTCACTAAAGTCTTTTTTGGTTAACCAAAAAAAATGCAACACTGCGAAAATGGCTATCAGATAAATCAAGCGATGTAGTCTTTTCCAATTCTGACGCAACTTACGTATCATGCGTTGGTTTGATGTCAGCGCTAGCGGTAGCATTAGCAACCATGCTGCAAAACCAATATAAACATATCTATGCTTGCTCACATCATGCCAAATATCCCTCCATTCCCACATATAGTCCACCCACAGATAGGCAAGTAAATGCAAGCAAGCATAAAAAAAGCTGTACAAGCCGAATGTACGGCGCAATACAATCAAATTGCTGAGTTTGGAAATCGTGACGAGTGGGGTAATGCTGAGCGTTAAACAAATAAATATTAGTGTCCATAAACCAAGGTGGCGTTCAATGTGCTCTACTGGATTAGCTCCTAGTTGATCCTCAATCACATCTCCAATCAGAATAGCAAGTGGAATCAGGCAAAGCAACCAAATGAGCCTACGCAAAGTGGCGATGTGATTGAGCGCTATCATCGCTAGAAGAACTTACGTAAATCCATGCCTTGATAAAGATTAGCGACCTGCTCAGCGTAGCCGTTAAACATTTCGGTTTTTCTGCGCTTGCTAAATAAGCCATCCCCTATGCGTCTTTCGGTTGCCTGCGACCAACGCGGATGATCTACCTCTGGATTCACATTGGCATAAAAGCCATATTCGCGACCATTGGCTTGCATCCACGTGCTGATAGGCATTTTTTCAGTGAGCTTGATATTGACTATCGCTTTGATACTTTTAAAGCCATATTTCCAAGGCACTACTAAGCGAACAGGTGCGCCGTTTTGATTAGTAAGTGGTTTGCCGTAGATACCTAATCCCAGTAGCGTTAGAGGGTGCATAGCCTCATCAATTCTTAACCCTTCGGTGTATGGCCAATCTAAGATATTGGCGTTTTGACCTAGCATTTCGCTTGGTCTATGCAGCGAAGTAAACTGAACAAATTTGGCATTGGATGTTAGCCCAGCTTTTTTTAATAGACTACTCAATGGTATGCCTGCCCATGGAATCACCATAGACCATCCCTCAACGCAACGTAAGCGATAGATGCGCTCCTCTATGGGGGCTAATTTCAAAATATCATCCATATCAAGGGTGATGGTTTGTTTTACTTCGCCTTCTATCTTAATCTGCCAGCCTTGAGTATTTAATTGATGCGCGAATTTGGCAGGGTCCGCTTTGCCAGTGCCAAATTCATAGTAATTGTTGTAACTGGTGATATCTTCATAAGCACTTATTTTTTCGACAGGTTTTTCTTTTGATTCGATGATGGTTGGAAGCTTGATTAGTTGTGCTGCTGCATTAGATGCGTAAGCTAAATAACCTAATCCACCCAAGCCTAAACCAAGCTGTTTCATGAATTTTCTGCGTTGTAGGAAAATATGTTCAGGGGTTATTTCACTCGGATTAATCGACATCACTATCTCCACATCAACACAGGGTTAAAAAAAATCAGGCTTAATTTCAGCCTGATTTTAGGACTATCAAACCAGCAGTAAAGTTTAGTTCAACAGTTTTTGCGCCCATTCTTGAGCTGAAATTTGTTTATCTTGTGATGCATCCATGGCGGTGAATAGCATTTTATGGAACGCAACGAATTCATCTTTAGTGACTTTATGGTCATGGTTGCTATCCATTGCATCCATCACTTCTAATTTAGAAATGGTACGCGCATAACCGCCATCACCTAGCATTGCCGCTCCTTTTTTGCCAATTCCAACCCACTCTTTTGCATCGAGCATCCCGTCTTTGTTGCTGTCAACAGCATCAAATAAGCTACTGTAATAATCTTTAAATTCTGCTTCCGTGACCATATGATCGCCATCGGCATCGACCATTTTCATTACAGTCAATTTCCCTACAGAAGAAGCATATCCGCCTGTAGCCAGCATTGGATCTGCGAAGGTTGTGATGGAAGCCAATAAACATGCGGTAACTAGAGAAATACCGTATTTTTTCATTTCACTCTCCTTGAAGATGTTTCACTATGTGCTCTGTCATTGATTTATCAGTCTATTTTTTAATCAACCAGAGTTATTTTGTCTTGATGAATATAGACGGAATATATTGTAGATTATAAACATCTCGATGGATAGTGAAAAAACAGAAATAAATACAATAATCTTTGCTAAGGCTTAGTTATTGATTATTTTGTTGGACTTTTTGCAATATGATGGCAGAAAGTTCTTCGATGGATCGGCTGGTTGAATCGGCCATTGAAATACCTAATTGACGCATTAAGTTCTCTGCAGCAGCAATCTCAGCACGGCAATTTTCTATAGAGGCATATCGACTGTCTGGTCGGCGCTCACTGCGCACGGAGTGTAAGCGTTCAGGTTTGATCGTTAAGCCAAAGATTTTGCTAACATGTGGCATCAATGCAGCTGGTAGGCTACCACGCTCAAAATCCTCAGGAATTAATGGATAGTTGGCCGCTTTCACGCCAAATTGCATAGCGAGGTAGATACTGGTGGGGGTTTTACCGCAACGAGAAACGCCAATTAAAATTACTTGCGCTTCTTCTAGACCACTATTGGTCATCCCATCATCATGATTTAGGGTGAAGTTTATGGCTTCCATGCGGTCACCGTAATTACTTCCTGAGATGCCATGCGCGATACCTGTACCGGTGAGCGGCGTTTGTTGTAGTTCTTCACCCAAGGGGTCGATAAACAAACTAAACAAATCAATAAAGTAGGCGTTAGCTTGTTTGAGCGATTGGCGTAACTCATTGTTGCCTACCGACATAATCACGACAGGACGAAAACCATCTCTTTCATGGGCCTGTGCGATTCGACCCTTAGCGGCTTGTACTTTCTCTTCAGTGTCAGTAAATGACAATCTGACTTGCTTGAAATCCGTATCAGGAAAGTGCTCAAGCAATTTCCCTAATGCGCTGGCAGTAATCCCAGTGCTGTCGGAGACAAAGAAAGCGCTACGTTGAGCCATTATTTGCTAATCAATTTCTTCCAAGTCGCCATCACTGTGTCAGGATTCAGCGATACGGACTGTATACCTTGTTTCACCAGCCATTCAGCGAAGTCTGGATGGTCAGAAGGGCCTTGGCCGCAGATACCAACATATTTTCCAAGGCGGTTAGCTGTTTGAATGGCCATCGTAAGCAGTACTTTGACAGCATCATTGCGCTCATCAAAACCATCTGCCAGGATGCCGGAGTCGCGATCCATGCCCAGGGTTAACTGAGTCAAATCATTAGATCCAATAGAAAAACCATCAAAATATTCTAAGAATTGCTCAGCCAGTAGAGCGTTAGCTGGAATCTCACACATCATAATCAAGCGCAAGCCATTCTCGCCACGTTTGAGTCCATTGGCAGCAAGAATGTCAGTCACTGCTTTTGCTTCCTCCAAAGTACGCACGAATGGAATCATGATTTCTACATTGGTGAGTCCCATTTCTTCGCGTACTTTTTTCATGGCGATGCATTCCATAGCAAAGCACTCTTTAAAGTCTTCTGCCATATAGCGCGCAGCGCCACGGAAACCAATCATTGGGTTTTCTTCGTCTGGCTCATAGATGTCACCACCGATAAGTTTCTTATACTCGTTTGATTTAAAGTCAGAAGTACGCACAATCACCGGTTTTGGGTAGAAAGCGGCAGCGATGGTTGCAACACCTTCCGCTACTTTATCGATATAGAACTGTTTGGGGCTGGCATAGCCGCGAGCGCGGTTCTTAATGGTTGTTTGCATGGTGGCGGGCATTGCATCAACATTTAAAATCGCTTTGGGGTGTATTCCGACCATATTGTTGATGACAAACTCCAAGCGAGCTAAACCAACGCCATCATTAGGTGTTTTTGCGAAGCTAAATGCCATATCTGGATTGCCCACATTCATCATGATTTTGCATGGTGGTTTGGACAGCTCATCGTTGGCTTGGGTGCTGACCTCATAGTCTAAAGCACCGTGATAAACAAAGCCTGACTCACCCTCAGCGCATGATACGGTGACCACTTCACCCTCACGTAACACATCGGTAGCATTTACTGAGCCCACAATCGCAGGAATACCCAGTTCACGCGCAATAATCGCAGCATGGCAGGTTCTACCACCGCGATTGGTGACCAAAGCGCTAGCGCGCTTCATGACTGGTTCCCAGTTGGGGTCTGTCATATCAGCCACTAAAACATCGCCTGGTTGTACTAAGTGCATTTCAGCCGGATCTAACACGATACGCACTGGACCAACGCCTACTTTTTGCGTAACCGCACGACCTACGACCAATGGTTTCGAAGCATGTTTTTGTAAAGTAAAAGTCTCAGTCACCAATTTTGAAGCCTCTTGCGACTTCACTGTTTCTGGACGGGCTTGAAGAATGTAAAGCTTGTTATCAACGCCATTCTTACCCCATTCGATGTCCATCGGGCAGCCGTAATGTTGCTCAATTGTCATGGCGTATTTGGCCAACTCTAAAACATCGCTGTCGCTAAGTGAGTAAACATCACGTTGAGCTTCAGCAACTTCTTCGGTGTGGGTACTCTTACCAGCTTGTGTGGCATTGCTGAACACCATTTTGATTAACTTAGAACCCATGGTGCGGCGCACGATGGCAGGCTTACCTTGGGCTAATAATGGCTTATGTACGTAGAATTCATCAGGATTGACCGCCCCTTGAACAACAGTCTCACCTAAACCGTAGGAAGAGGTAATAAATACCACATCCTTGAAGCCAGACTCGGTATCTATGGTGAACATTACACCGGCGCAGCCAATATCACTGCGCACCATCTGTTGTACACCAGCGGATAGGGCGACATCAGCATGCACAAAGCCTTTGTGTACGCGGTAAGAAATCGCACGGTCATTGTATAAAGAAGCAAACACTTCTTTGATGGCATGCAGGATATTGTCCAAACCTTGAATGTTTAAGAAACTTTCCTGTTGACCGGCAAACGATGCATCAGGCAAATCTTCCGCAGTGGCGGATGAGCGCACGGCAAATGTCGCGCCTTCGCCAGATTTTGCAGTAAGCGTGGCGTAATTTTCTGCAATAGCTTTTTCCAAAGCGGCGGGGAAGGGTGCCTGCATAATCCATGCACGAATTTGTTTGCCACATTCAGCCAGCGCTCTAGTGTCATCGACATCAAGATTTTGCAGTGCTGAAACGATTTTTTGATCTAAACCACCTTGAGCTAAGAACTCACGATAGGCGTCTGCAGTGGTTGCGAAACCGGTTGGCACACGCACTCCTTTGGCAGATAACTGGGAAATCATTTCACCCAGAGAGGCGTTTTTTCCACCTACTTGGGGTACATCGGTATTGCGTAGTTGCTCAAATGGAATCACATGGGCTGACATAAATTCTCCGCTGCTACAGTCTGGTTTTTTCACCAGTAAATATTTATTTTCAATGGGTTGGACTTGATATTTAATAAATTAATTAAATATTTAGCTGCTATATTTTAGTACAGCCGTGGTAAATTATAGCAGGTTGCAGCATAGTTTTTTTTGAGGA
>JACCDX010610058.1_pt1 | contig 20488 bp, 18 predicted proteins | sample 7449681 | NCBI WGS metagenome assembly JACCDX01 (sample SAMN15323450, study PRJNA562643) | freshwater metagenome | isolation source: river surface water | place: USA:Blue River Watershed | collected 2017-08-18
CTGGATGTGGCCGTTGAAGTCTTCAAAGCCGGTGTTGACCGACTTCATGTCGATGGTGATGTCCACGCTGCCGGTTTTGGCTTCTGCGTCGAACACGACCTTGCCCGAGGTGTTCTTGAAGCTGCTCAGCTGGGTCGAATAGCCAAAGTGCGAATACGAGAAGCGCGGGAAGGTGTGGCTACTGTCCACGCCATAGGTCACGGGCGCAGCGATGGCGCTGCCGGCCAGAGCAGCAAAGAGGGCGGTAGCAAGAGAGAGTTGCTTGAGGGATTTCATAAAGACTCCAGGTTGAAAAATCATTTGAGGTTGAGGTTGAAATTCACGGTGATCTCGTTGGCCACGACATCGAACTTGGCCCACATGCCCTCGCCGATGCCAAAGTCGGCGCGCTTGATCACGAAGCTGCCCACCAGGGTGGACGGCGGGTTGAGCTTGAGGGGGGCACGCACTTCACGCGTCTGGCCCTTGATCGTGAGCTGGCCCGTGGCCTCGTACTGGTTGGCGCCGGTGGACTTGAGCTGCTGCAGCACAAAACTGGCCTTGGGGTGTGCGGCCACGTTGAACCAGGACTTGCCCACGACCTCCTGATCGGCTTCGCTGGAGCCGGTGTCGATGCTGGCCAGTTCGATGTCGATGCGGCCACTGGCCTTGTCGGCCTTGGCCGGGTCGAGGCTCAGCTGTGCGCTGAACTTCCTGAACTTGCCGTCCATCGCCACGCCCATCTGCTTGTAGCTGAAGCCGATGGTGCTGTTCTCGGGCACAACGGACTGGAAGGTGGCGGCCTGGGCGCCGCTCAGTGCCAGGGCGCTGAAGGCCAGTGTGTTGAGCAGGTGTTTCATGGTGTTTTTCCTTGTGATTCCGTCATCCGCCGGGTTTTGCATTTGTCATCCTCGGGCCTGGGATTTGTCATCCTTGCGCTTGGAATTTGTCATCCTCGGGCTCGACCCGAGGATCCATGGATTCCCCGGTCAAGCCGGGGAATGACAGACGTTTGGATCGGGGAATGACAACATGGTCTCAACGCATGCGCCGCAGGGTGTCGTCCTTGAGCACGAAGTGGTGCCACAGCGCGGCGCCCACATGGCCAGCGAGGGTGAGCATCAGCAGCACGTTCAGGGCTTCATGCGCAGCGCGCAACGCATCGCCCAGCGCCTTGTCCTTGCCCACCAGGTCGGGGATGGGCAAGACGCCAAACCACACGGTCTGAAAGCCCTTGGCCGAACTCATGAGCCAGCCCGTCAAGGGGATGGCGATCATCAGCACATAGAGTGCGGCATGACCGGCGTGGGCCGCCAGGCGCAAGAGGGGCGACAAGGTTTCGGGCAGTGCCGGCGGGCGGTGCGTGATGCGCCAGGCCAGGCGCAGCCAGACCAGCAGGAACACGGTCACACCGGCCCACTTGTGCCACGAGTACAGCGTCAGCTTCTGCGGCGACAGGGGCAGGTCGCTCATGTACATGCCCAGCGCCAGCAGGCCCAGGATGAGGACAGCCATCAGCCAGTGCAGGCCTTTGGCGACGGGGGTGTAGGTGGTGTTCATTTCATTAATCAGTTGGGGACAGAGCTGAAGATCTGTCCCGCAAGGTCATTCAGAAGGTGACAGAGCTGAAGATCTGTCCCGCAAAGTCAAATAAAGGCATACCCGTCCATGGCGATCACATGGTCGTAGATGCCGCGGAAAAAGGCTTCGGGCTGTGCATCGGGCCCAGCGGCACCCAGCGCCGTGAACAGCGGCAGCAGGTGTTCGTCGCGCGGGTGGGCGCGGCTGCCGGCACTTTGGGTCTGGCGGTAGTTCAGCAGCGCGTCGGTGTGGTGGCCAGTCATTTGCGAGTGCACCCAGTCGGCAAACTGCTGCACATAGTCGGGCGTGGGCTGACCGGTCATGCTGACGATCTGCCAGTCGCGCAGGTTGTGCGTGACGTTGCCCGAGGCCACAATCAGGATGCCCTGCTGCGCCAGCGGGGCCAGGGCCTGGCCCACGCGCCAGGCGTGCTGCGGGCCGCCATGGTGCTGAACCGACAGCGGCACCACCGGCACATCGGCGTCGGGGAACATCTGGCGCAGCGGCACCCAGGCACCGTGGTCCAGGCCCCGCTGGGCGTCGGTGGCCACGGGCAAGCCCGCGGCCTGCAGCGCGGCCACCACCTGCTGCGCGGCTTCGGGGCAGCCGGTGGCGGGGTACTGGATCTCGAACAGGCGCGGGTCAAAGCCGCCAAAGTCGTGGATGGTCTCCAGCCGGGTCGCGGTGCCCACCGTGGGGACCGAGGTTTCCCAGTGCGGGCTGACCACCACGATGGCGCGCGGCGTGGGGATGCGGGCCACGAGTTCGCTCATGGCTGCGCCGGCAGGGCCGGGGTGCAATGCGAACATCGGCGAGCCGTGGGGCACAAACAGGACGGAGCGGATCGGGTTCATGGGGGTGGACTGTAGGCCGCCCTTTCGGTTTGAAAAACCACCCAATCAGGACATCTTTGTTGCACAATCAGCAACAATGGACAAACTCGATGCAATGCAGACCTTTGTGCGGGTGGCCGAAGCCGGCAGCTTCATTGCCGTGGCCAACCAGCTGCAGGTCGCCCGTTCGGTGGTCACGCGCCAGATCGCGGCGCTCGAAAAGCACCTGGGCACCAAGCTGATCACGCGCAGCACCCGCAGCCTCACGCTCACGACCGCCGGCTCGGCCTATCTGGAAAAGTGCCGCGTGATCCTCAACATGGTGGACGCGGCCGAGTCCAGCCTGGCGGAAGAAAAGGCGGTGCCGCGCGGGCGCATCCGGCTGGGCCTGCCGCTCAGCTACGGCCTGCAGGCACTGGTGCCGGTGCTGCTCGACTTTGCGCAGGACCAGCCCTTCATCGAGCTGATCATGGACCTCTCGGACCAGCGCGCCAATCTGATCGAAGAAGGTCTGGACCTGTCGATCCGCATCACCGCCGACCTGCAGCCCGGGGACATCGTGCGCAAGCTGGGCGAGTGCCGGCTGCTGACGCTGGCCTCGCCCGGCTACATCGCACAGCACGGCCAACCCCGCCGGCCGGAGGAACTGCGCCACCACGAGTGCCTCATCTATGCCAGCGACACGGCGATCAGCCACTGGACCTACCTGAGCAAAGGGCAAACGCTGCAAGTGCCCGTGCGCGGACGCATCGTGGCCAACAACGGCGCCGCCCTGACCGAAGCGGCCGCGCGCGGCATGGGCATCACGCGCCAGCCTGACTTCATTGCCGCGCCTTTTCTGGCCCGCGGCCAGGTGCAAGCCATCCTGCAGAAGTTTGAAAACGCACCGCTGGGCATCTACGCGGTGCTGCCCAGCAACCGCTACATCCCGCACCGGGTGAGCGTGCTGATCGAGCACCTGGCGCGGGTGCTCGGCACGTCAAAACAGATCAGCCCTTGAGCGGACCTTTCTGCAGCACGCCCACCAGTTCGGGCACCAGGGTTTGAGGATCGACCGCTTTGCAGGCTGCTTCCATGGTGGCCTGCAGCGCCTGTGCCGCCGCGTCGTGCGCGCCAGCGCCACGAGCCATGTCGGCGTAGTAGCCCAGGTCCTTGAGGGCGTTGGCCATCGAAAAGCGCAGCCCGCTCGTTTCACCGCGCAGCAGGTAAGGCTTGAGGCGTTCGAGCGCCGCGCCCCAGCCGCCGCCTTTTTCCAGCACCTCGACGAACACCGCATCGTCGATGCCCGAACGACGGGCGCAGGCCGCGGCTTCGGCCAGCAGCGTGACCGAGCCGAGCGAGACAAAGTTGTGCAGCAGCTTCATGCTGTGGCCGGCGCTCACGCCACCGGCGTGCACGATGTTCTCGGCAAAAGTCGACAGCAGCGGGCGGCAGGCTTCCAGCAACGCGGCATCGCCACCGACCAGCAGGTTCAGCCGCCCCTGCATGGCTTCGTTGGGGGTGCGGGTCATGGCCGCGTCCATGAAGCGCACGCCACGCTGCGCAAGTTTGGCCGCCACCTGCTGGGTGGAGGCGGGGATGCTGGTGGAGCAGTCGATCACCGTCATGCCTTCGCGCAGCCCGGCCAGCAAGCCATGGTCACCGGCCAGGATGGCTTCGACCTGGGCCGAGCCGTTGACGCAGAGGATGACGATGTCACTGGCCTGCGCCACGGCCTGGGCCGTCGGCGCCGTGTGCGCACCCGCAGCGATCAGGTCGGCCAGGGGCTGGTTGCCCACGTGCTCCATGGCCGTGAGGGCAAAGCCCTTCTTGACGATGTTGGTGGCGATGCCCAGGCCCATCAGGCCCAGGCCGATCATGCCGATGCGGGGTGATTTATCCATGTTTGATCGTGACCGTCTTGAGCGTGGTGAAACTGTAGAGCGCCTCGAAGCCTTTTTCGCGGCCGTGGCCGCTGGCCTTGACGCCACCGAACGGCAGCTCGATGCCGCCGCCCGCGCCGTAGTTGTTGACGAACACCTGGCCGCTTTGCAGGCGCCGGGCCATGCGCAGCTGGCGGCCGCCATCCTGCGTCCACAGCGCGGCGGCCAGACCGTATTCGGTGCCGTTGGCCAGTTCGATGGCGTGGTCTTCGTCTTCGAACGGGCTGATGGCCAGCACCGGGCCGAAGATTTCTTCCTGCGCGATGCGGTGTTCGATCGGCACGTCGCGGATCAGCGTGGGCACCTGGTAGAAGCCGCCCTTGGGCGATTCGGGCACCAGCTGGCCTTGTGCGGCGATCGGCAGGCCATCGCTCCTGGCCAGCTCGACAAAGCTGCGCACACGCTGCATCTGCGACTCACGAATCAATGGACCACAGTTCAGGTCCATGCTTGCAGGGCCGGTGCGTGTGGCGGCAAAGGATTTCGCCAGGCGCTCGACCACCGCCTCGTACACCGGGCGGTGTACCAGCGCGCGGCTGCCCGCCGAGCAGGTCTGGCCCGCGTTCTGCACGATGGCGTTGGTGACCACCGTGGTCATGGCGTCCATGTCGGCATCGCCAAAGATGATCTGGGGCGACTTGCCGCCCAGCTCCAGCGTCACCGGCGCGTGGTGCCCGGCGGCCGCCTGGATCACCAGCTGGCCCACACGCGGCGAGCCGGTGAAGGACACATGGTCCACACCGGGGTGGCGCACCAGCAGGTCACCCGCTTCGTGGCCATAACCCGTGACGATGTTGAGCGCACCGGCCGGAAAGCCGACTTCGGCGGCCATCTCGGCCACACGCAGGATGGACAGGCAGGCGTCTTCGGCCGGCTTGACCACGCAGGCATTGCCCACCGCCAGCGATGCGGCCACGCTGCGGCCAAAAATCTGTAGCGGGTAGTTCCAGGGGATCACATGGCCGGTGACGCCAAAGGGTTCACGCAGCGTGAACACGGTGTGGCCGTTGTAGAAGGGAATCGTCTCGCCCATCAGCTTGTCGGCGGCCCCGGCATAGAACTCGAAGTAACGCGCCACTGCGGTCACATCGCCTCGCGCCAGGGTGGTCGGCTTGCCGCAGTCGCGCGACTCGATGGCGGCCAGCTCGTCGATGTGCGCCAGCATGTGCTGCGACAGGCGCTGCAGCAGGCGCCCGCGCTCGGTGGCCGTGAGCCGGCCCCAGGCGCCGTTGAACGCCTCGCGGGCGGCTTTGACGGCCAGGTCGATGTCGGCCGCGTTGCCGCGGGCAATGGCATCGAACTGCTCGCCAGTGGAAGGGTCGATGACAGGAATGTCTTGCCCTGAATCGGGTGCGACGTGCTGGTTGGCGATGTAGTGGAGTTTCATGCCTGCTCCTTCATGGGAATCATGGCCATGCACTGTACTCCCACAGGTGCTGCCAGGCTGACACGTGAAGCACATGCCTCCACAGGCTCGCGCTGCGGTCGGTCTTGCGGCAAACTGTGGTAATGCTCTTCCTGTCAATGGTTTTCCACACATCTCATCTGACCATGGCTTCAATACTTTGTCAGCGCCTGCGCTCTGCTTTGCAGCATGGCCTGATCAGCGCCTTTTGCCTGCTTGGGTGGCCCTGCATTGGCCACGCCCAGATCAAGCCTGAAGACTGCCGCCCGCAGGTCCAGGGCCAGATGCAACTGCTGCCCCTGCGGGGCAATTTCTACACAGTGCAGGGACGGCTCGGCGGATTCGATCCCTGCGAAGCTTCGGTGCGTTACCGCGTGGCTGCCGCAGGCAAGGCACCACTGATGATCAGCGTACACGGTGGTGGCGGCATATCGGATGTGCGTGCTTCGGACGAAGCCTTTCATGCGGCAGGCATGGCGACGCTGGTATTTGACGCCTATGCGATGCAAGGCCTGCCAGGGAAAACGTCGCTGTTCTGGGCGCGGTCGGTCAGCAACGAGGCGCGCCAACGCATGATTTACGCCACCGCGTTGGCCGCGTATGAATGGGCTCGTCAACGTGAAGACATCGATGCCCGGCAGATTTATCTTTTTGGGGTTTCCAATGGTGCGGCCGTGGTGGCCAATCTGGCGGCGGTCGTGGACCCGGCCCATGTGCGCGGCGTGATCGCCGAAGGCATCACCCCCATCGGTCTGGGCTTGCCCGACCGTCTGCGGGTACCGCTACAGCTGGTGTTTGGCCGGCTTGACGACTTCGGCAGCCCCGATCCGGCCATGCTGCGCTGGGACCTCAGCGACGACTGTCGCCTGAACGTGCTGGTCGAGGGCATTCCCCCCGGCTCTGCCCGGCGCTGCAATGCCTCCACCCCCGGGCAGCGCATCCCTACCCCACTGCAATGGGTGGAGACGGTCACCCGGGATGGAGGGCAAGTGGAGGTGGTGTACGTCGAGGACATGGCCCACAACGCGTTTTTCGGGCCTCTGCGCCAGCAGCGGGCCACCTGGGCCAGCGGACAAACCTATGGCGCCTCGCTGGGCGCGACAACGGAAGCGCGTGCGCGATTTTTCGGTCTGATGCGCAACTTCATCGCGGCGCAGGCGCTGCCGCGTTGACCTTGCCGGCCCGGCGCCACAGCCTTCCTGCCCACTGGGCCAGATCGTCCAGGTAGGTGAACACCACCGGAATGACCAGCAGACTGAGCACCGTGCTGGTGAGCAGACCGCCGATCACGGCAATCGCCATGGGTGAGCGGAAGCTGGCGTCGGCCGTGCCCCAGCCCACCGCAATGGGCAGCATGCCTGCGCCCATGGCGATGGTGGTCATGATGATGGGCCGCGCACGCTTGTGGCAGGCGTCCATCAATGCATCCCAGCGGCTCATGCCCTGGTCACGGCGGGCCACGATGGCGTATTCGACCAGCAGGATCGAGTTCTTGGTGGCAATGCCCATGAGCATGATCAGGCCGATGAGCGAGGGCATGGAAAAACTCTTGTCGGCCACCAGCAGGCCAACAAAGGCCCCGCCCAGCGACAGCGGCAGCGCCGCCAAAATAGTGACCGGGTGCAGAAAGCTACCAAACAGCAGCACCAGCACGATGTAGATGCACAGCACGCCCACCAGCATGGCCAGACCGAAGCTGGCGAACAACTCGCCCATCACCTCGGCATCGCCCACTTCCACCACGCGCACGCCCGGCGGCAGGCTCTGCAGGGCGGGCAGTTTCTGCACCGCCTGCGTGACCTCGCCCAGCGGCATGCCCGAAAGCTCGATCTCGAAATTGATGTTGCGCTGGCGGTCGTAGCGGTCGATCACCGCCGGGCCGCCGCCCATGCCCACCTGCGCCACCTGGCCGAGCATGACCGGGCCGCGGCTGCCGGGCACCATCAGGCGCTCGATCTGCGCCGGGTCGCGCCGGCTCTCGTCATCAAGCCGCACCACGATGGGCACCTGCCGCTGTGCCAGGTTGAGCTTGGCCAGCTGCGCGTCGTAGTCGCCCAGGGTGGCCACGCGCAGGGTGTCGGCGATGGCCGCCGTGGTCACACCCAGGTCGGCGGCGCGGGCAAAGTCGGGCCGCACCGTCACTTCAGGCCGCACCAGACTGGCGCTGCTGGCAATCGAACCCAGACCGTCGATGCTGCGCAGGCCCTGCTCGACCGCACGGGCAGCGTCCTGCAGGGCATTGGGGTCGTCGCCGGTCAGCACCAGCACATACTTCTCGCCCGATCCGCCCAGGCCCACCTTGGTGCGCACACCCGGCAGTTCCTGCAGGGCCTGGCGGATGCTTTGCTCGATGGGCTGCTTGCGCGGGCGCTCGCCACGCGGGCTCAGCTGCAGCGTGAGGGTAGCGCGCCGAACCTCGGGCGCGCCGCCTGCGGCAAACGGGTCGCTGCCCGCGCTGCCGCCACCGATGGTGGTGTAGACGGTGCGCACATGGTCCACCTTCGTCAGCAGCTGGCGCGCCTGCTCGGCCGCAGCGCGGGTCTGCGCCAGCGTGCTGCCCGGCGGCAGCTCCAGGTGCACCTGGGTCTGCGAGTTGTCGTCGGGCGGGATGAAGCCGGTGGGCAGCAGCGGGATCAGCATCAGCGAGCCGACAAAGAACAGCGTGGCCGCCACCATGGTCACCAAGCGGTGCCGCGTGGCCCAGCCCACCCAGACCATGTAGCGGGCCAGCCAGCGCGGTTCGCGCTCGGCCTGCACGACGGGCCTGAGCAGGTAGGCCGCCATCATGGGTGTGAGCGCGCGCGCCACCACCAGCGAGGCAAACACCGCCAGCGAAGCCGTCCAGCCGAACTGCTTGAAGAAGCGTCCGGCAATGCCGCTCATGAAGGCGGTGGGCAGAAACACCGCGATCAGCGTGAAGGTGGTGGCGATCACCGCCAGGCCGATCTCGTCGGCCGCTTCCATCGCTGCCTGGTAGGGCGTCTTGCCCATGCGCAGGTGGCGCACGATGTTTTCCACCTCGACGATCGCGTCGTCCACCAGGATGCCGATCACCAGCGACAGCGCCAGCAGGGTCACCACATTGATGGAGAAACCCAGCCAGGCCATGCCGATGAAGGCCGGGATGACCGACAACGGCAGCGCCACCGCCGACACGAAAGTGGCCCGCCAGTCGCGCAAAAACAGCCAGACCACGATGACGGCCAGGATGGCGCCCTCGTAGAGCAACTTGAGCGAGCCGTCGTATTCCTCGGCCACCGGGGTCACAAAGTCAAAGGCCTCGGTGATCTCCAGATCGGGGTTGGCGGCGCGGTAGTCGTCCAGGGCCCGGCGCACCAGCGCGCCCACCGCCACCTCGCTCTCGCCACGGCTGCGCACCACCTCGAAGCCCACCACCGGCCGCCCGTCCAGGCTGGCAAAGGCGCGCGGCTCGGCCAGTGTGTCGCTCACGGTGGCCAGCTGATCCAGCCGCACGCGTGCGCCACGGCTGGTGGCCAGCTCGATGCGGCCGACTTCGGCGGCGGTCTGCACGGTGGCCAGGGTGCGCACCGGCTGCTCCGCTTCGCCCAGCTGCATGCGCCCGCCCGAAGACTCCTGCTGCACCTGGCGCAGCTGGCGCGAGACCTCGGCGGCGGTGATGCCCAGGGACTGCATCCGCGCCGGATCGAGCGAAACGCGCACCTCGCGGGTGACGCCGCCGACACGGTTGACGGCGCCCACGCCGCGCAGCGAGAGCAGCTTGCGGGTGATCTCGTTGTCCACCTTCCACGACAGGGCCTCGTCGTCAAGACGGCTGGAGCGGATGGTGTAGGCCAGCACGGGCGTGCCCGCCAGGTTGAGTTTTTGCACCACCGGGTCGCGCAGGTCAGAGGGCAGGTCGGCGCGCGCGCCCTGCACGGCCGAGCGCACCTCGTCGAGCGCCTCCTGCACCGGTTTTTCAAGGCGGAACTCGTTGGTCAGCGTGACCACGCCGTCCTGCACCTTGGTGGTGATGTGTTTGAGGCCCTGCAGCGGCGCAATTGCGTTTTCGAGCTTGCGGGCCACATCGGTTTCGAGCTGCGCAGGCGCCGCGCCCGGCAGGCTGGCGGTCACGGTGATGGTGGGCAGGTCCAGGTCGGGAAAGTTCTGCACCTTCATCGACCCGTAGGCGATGAAGCCGGCCACCGTCAGCAGCACGAACAGCATCACCGAGGCGATCGGGTTGCGGATCGACCAGGCGGAAACGTTCATCATGGCCGCCCCTCAGCGTGCCGGCGCAGGCGCATCGGCCAGCCGCACTGCGTCGCCGTGGTTGAGGAAGGCACCGCCGCTGGCCACCACCTTGAGCCCCTGCGGCAGACCCGTGAGGATTTCGATCTGCCCACCCTGCAGGCGGCCGGTCTGCACCTTGTGCTGGGTCACGCGCTGGTCGGTGCCGACACTGAAGACGTAGCTGAAGCCGTCGCGCACCACCACGGCCGCCTGCGGCACGGTCAGGGCGCTGCTGCTGCCCAGCACGATCTCGCCACGGGCGAACATGCCCGCCCGCGCCGAGCCCATGGGGCCATTCAGGTCCACATAGACGAGCGCCTGTCGGGTCTGCGGATCGACCGAGGGACCGACCATGCGCACCCGGCCGCTGAGGGCCTGGCCGCTGGCGGCCGTCAGGCGCACCGCAGCACCCGCCCGGATGTCAGCCAGCTCGGCGGCCATGACTTCGGCACGCCACTCCAGGCGGCCCTGGCGAATCAAGCGGAAAAGTTCCACACCCGGGGAGACCACCGCGCCCACGGTGGCCTGCCGCGCCGAGACGATGCCGGCATCGGGCGCACGCACCTCGGTCTGGGCCAGCCGTTGCTGCTGCAGCTGCACCAGCGCACGGGCCGACTGCACCCGGGCAGCGGCAGCGGCTTCGGCGCTCTGCGCCTGGCTCAATTGCGCCGGACTGAAAAAGCCCTGCTGCTGCAGGCTGCGGGCGCGCTGGGCCTGGGCCGCCGCTTCGGCGGCATTGGCCGTGGCCTCGGCCAGCGTGGCCTCGGCCTGGGCCAGTTCGGCGCGCACGGTGGCCGACTGCAGCGTGGCCAGCACCTGGCCGCGTTGCACCACATCGCCCACATTCACCCGCACTTCGCTGATCGACAAGCCCTGCGCCTCGGCGCCAACGATGGCCTCCTGCCAGGCGGCCAGCGAGCCATTGGCCTTGACGGTGCGCTCCAGGCTGGCGGGCGCGGGCGCGGCCACCTGCACCGTGAGCACCGGTCGGCTCTTGGGTACGGAAACAGGATCGGCAGCCAGAACACCCAGGGAACAACCCAGTACCAGCAACACCAGAGACTGGCGTGCACATTTTTTCGTCATGGCTCCCACCTTCATCACTCGGACAGCGTGGGAGTGTAGCCAGAGCCGTGACCTCGTCAGGTCAAGGGGGCTTTGTCGCGTGGGGCCTGCCGCTCGGCTCAGTCTTGCCAGTGCACCACCGGCCCGAGCTTGCGCTGCGCCAAAAACAGGGCCTCGCGCAGACTCAGGGCTGCGCCACCGTCGCACCAGGCAGCGCTGGGCCCGGGCGGGTGATATCGGACATAGAAGCACTCGGCCATCCTGTCGGCAGCCAGCTCGGGTGGGTCCTCAGGGTCGTGCGTGCCATACAGCGTGTCATGCCGCACGATGCGCACTGCACAGGCAGTGACGCCCGCGAAAAACCATTGGCCCTGCTTGACGGCAGGCAGGCGATCGATTTCCGCCATCCGTTTCTCCTGCAAACACCCATTGCCTGGGAGATGTTAGGGGCCTTGTTCCGACCGGACATGCAGAACAACCCTGACGCAAGCACAGCAGAGGACTCGCAAAAACCCCCATGCGCCCTCGGTCGATAATTTGTATGATGACCTGACGAATTTAAGCAAGGATTTTCCATGGAACGCCGAAGCACATTCCTGGCGATCGCCTGCCTGCTGGGGCTGGCGCTTGCCCCCACTGCGTCTGTGGCGCAGCAGACTTGGCCGAGCCGCCCCGTCAAGCTGGTGGTGCCCTTCCCGCCGGGCGGGCTGATCGACAACATGGCGCGCCTGGTGGCGCCCAGGCTGGCGCAGGAGCTGGGCCAGCCCGTCGTGATCGACAACAAGCCCGGCGCAGGCGGCAACCTGGGAGCCGGCGAAGCGTCGCGTGCCGCGCCCGACGGCTACACGCTGCTGATGGCCTCGCCGCCACTGACCATCAACCCGGCGCTCTACAACAAACTGCCTTACGAGCCGCGCAGCATCGCGCCCATCGGCCTGCTTGGCCGCGTGCCCAATGTGCTGGTGGTCAACCCGGCCTCGGGCATCCAGAGCGTGGCCGACCTGACGGCCCGCATGAAGGCGCGTCCGGGCCAGCTCAATTACGCCTCCAACGGCAACGGCACCTCGCTGCACCTGAGCGCCGAGCTCTACAAAAGTCTGGCGGGCGTGTTCGTCACGCACATCCCCTACCGGGGTGCGGCTGCCGGCCTCACGGCGGTGATGGCCGATGAAGTGAGCTTCATGTTCGACAACCTGCCCTCGGCGCTGGGGCTGATCCAGGGCGGCAAGCTGCGGCCCCTGGCCGTGACCACACCGCAGCGCAGCAGCGCGCTGCCGCAGGTGCCCACCATGGAAGAGGCCGGCATCAAGGGCTACCAGGTGTTCGCCTGGTTTGGTCTGGCCGCACCGGCCGGTCTGCCCGCTCCCGTGCAGCAAAAGCTGGAGCAATCGCTCGAACGCGTGGCGCGCAATGAAGACGTGAAAGCCGCGATGCTCAAGGCCGGTGCCGAGCCCGCCTGGCTGGGCGCACAGGGCATGAGCAGCTTCATGCAGGCCGACACCGCGCAGTGGAAGAAGGTGTCGGAGTTCGCGAAAATTTCGCTGGATTGATGGACAGGGCGTGACCCACACGCCGAAGGACAAGCAATGACAACAGTCGGACTGATCGGCCTGGGGGCCATGGGCTCGGGCATGGCGCAATCGCTGCGCCGCGCCGGACACACGGTGCATGTGTTTGATGTGCGGCGTGAAGCCGCCGAAGCCTTTGCCAAAGACGGCGGTGTGGCCTGCGCCAGTCTGGCCGAGCTGGGCGCCGCCTGCGATGTGGTGGTCTCGGTGGTGGTGAACGCCGTGCAGACCGAGGCGGTGTTGTTTGGCCAGGATGGTTGCGCCGCGCACATGAAGCCCGGCAGCGTGTTCGTGATGTGTTCGACCGTGGACCCGAACTGGTCGGTGGCGCTGGAAGCGCGTCTCGAAGCCATGGGCCTGCGCTACATCGACGCACCGATTTCTGGCGGTGCGGCCAAGGCCGCCAGCGGCCAGATGACCATGATGACCGCCGGCAAGCCCGAGGCCTATGCGGTGGCCGAGACTTTTCTGAACGCCATGGCAGGCAAGGTCTACAAGCTCGGCGACAAGGCGGGCGCGGGCAGCAAGGTCAAGATCATCAACCAGTTGCTGGCCGGGGTGCACATCGCCGCTGCGGCCGAGGCCATGGCCCTGGGCCTGCGCGAAGGCGTGGACGCGGCGGCCCTGTACGAGGTGATCACGCACAGCGCGGGCAACAGCTGGATGTTTGAAAACCGCATGGCCCATGTGCTGGCGAACGACTACACGCCGCTGTCGGCGGTGGACATCTTCGTGAAGGATTTGGGCATCGTGCTGGATGTGGCGCGGGCCAGCAAATTCCCGCTGCCGCTCTCCAGCACAGCACACCAGATGTTCATGCAGGCCAGCACCGCCGGTTTTGCCAAGGAAGACGACAGCGCCGTCATCAAGATTTTCCCGGGCATTGAGCTGCCGAAAGGCCAGGCATGAAGATCAAGCTGGGCTGCATTGCAGACGACTTCACCGGTGCCACCGACCTGGCCAACAACCTGGTGCGCAGCGGCATGCGCGTGGTGCAGACGATTGGCGTGCCCACCGGCCCGCTGAACGCCGAGGTGGATGCGGTGGTGGTGGCACTCAAGTCGCGCACCATCCCCGCAGCGGATGCCGTGGCGCAGTCGCTCGATGCGCTGCGCTGGCTGCAGGCGCAGGGTGCCGAGCAGATTTATTTCAAGTACTGCTCCACCTTTGACAGCACGCCCGAAGGCAACATCGGTCCGGTGACCGAAGCGCTGATGGACGCGCTGGGCACCGCCTTCACCATCGCCACGCCGGCCTTTCCGGACAACGGGCGCACGGTGTTCAAGGGCTATCTCTTTGCCGGCAATGTGCTCCTGAACGAGTCGGGCATGCAGAACCACCCGCTCACGCCCATGACCGACCCTAACCTGGTGCGGGTGATGCAGGCGCAGACCAAACGCCAGGTGGGCCTGCTGGACCACACGGTGGTCGCGCGGGGGCACGAGGCGATCCGTGAACGCATGACCGCACTGCAGGCCGCAGGCGTGGGCGTGGCCGTCGTGGACGCCACCAGCAACGACGACCTGCTGCGCCTGGGGCCCGCGCTGAAAGACATGCCACTGGTGACCGCCGGCTCGGGCGTGGCCATTGGCCTGCCCGCGAACTGGGGTCTGGCGCCATCGAGCACCGCCAGCCAGCTGCCGCCCGCGCAGGGCCTGCGTGCCATCGTTTCGGGCAGCTGCTCGCAGGCGACCAATCGGCAGGTCGCGCACTTCAAGGCGCAAGGCTTGCCCGCGCTGGCCCTCGATCCGCTGGCCTTGACCGGTGACACCAGCGCGCTGGTGGCGCAAGTCATGGCCTGGGCCAAGCCCCTGCTGTCGCAAGGCCCGGTGCTGGTGTATTCCACCGCCGAGCCCGAGGCTGTGAAAGCCATTCAGGCCCGCCTGGGCGTGGCCGAAGCGGGTGCTCTGGTGGAACACGCGCTGGCCGCGGTGGCACGCGCCTTCGCTCAGGCGGGGGTGCAGCAACTGGTGGTGGCCGGTGGCGAAACCTCGGGCGCCTGCGTGCAGGCGCTGGGCATCTCGCAGCTGCAGATCGGCCCGCAGATCGACCCCGGCGTGCCCTGGTGCCATGCGCAAGGCGATGCCGGGCCGCTGCACATCACGCTCAAGTCGGGCAACTTCGGCACCGACGACTTCTTCAGCAAAGCCTTTACAGTGCTGGCATGATCGAATCCCTTGCCCGAGAAGAGATCTGCCGCGTCGGTCGCAGCCTGTTCGAGCGCGGCCACGTGCACGCCACGGCGGGCAACATCAGCGTGCGGCTCGATGACGGCTTCCTGATCACACCCACCGATGCCTGCCTGGGCTTTCTGCAACCCGGGCAGCTGGCCAAGGTGGCCTTGAACGGCCAGCAAGTCAGCGGCGAGCGCGCCAGCAAGACGCTGGCCCTGCACCGGCGCATCTACGAAGCCGCTGGCGAAACCGATGCCGGCACGCGCTGCGTGATCCACACCCACAGCACGCACCTGGTGGCGCTGAGTCTGAATGCACACGGGCCTGAGCTGCTGCCGCCCATCACACCCTACTTCGTCATGAAGGTGGGCCATGTGCCGTTGGTGCAGTACCACCGCCCGGGCAGCCCGGTGGCGGCCGACGAGGTGGCGGCGCTGATCCGCCAGTACGCCGCGCGCGGCACGCCGATCCGCGCCGTGATGCTGCCGCGCCTGGGTCCCAACGTCTGGCACGACAGCCCGGGCGCCGCGATGGCCACGCTCGAAGAACTGGAAGAAACCGCCCGCCTGGTGCTGCTCTCACCGCACACCGCGCCGCTGCGCGCCACCGACATCGACGAACTGCGCGCCACCTTTGGCGCGCGCTGGTAAACACATCAAGGAAACACCATGCCCCGCTTTGCCGCCAACCTGACGATGATGTACCCGGACCTGCCCTTCCTCGAGCGCTTCGAGGCGGCGGCGAAGGACGGCTTCAAGGCGGTGGAATACCTCTTCCCCTACGCCTACCCGGCGGCCGAACTGGCCGCGCGGCTCAAGGGCAACGGACTGCAGCAGGTGCTGTTCAACATGCCGCCGGCTGGCCTTACCCCGGAGGACATGGTCGGCGCCTGGGACCGTGGCGAGCGTGGCACCGCGTGTCAGCCCGGACGCGAGGCCGAGTTCCGCGCCGGTCTGGCCCTGGCCCTGGAATATGCCGAGGCGCTGGAATGCCCCCGCATCCACACGGTGGTGGGGGTACGCCCCGAGGGCCTGAGCGCGCAACAGGCCGATGACACCCTGGTGGCCAACCTGAAGTGGGCCGCGCAGCAGGCCGCCGGGCATGGGCGCGACCTGATGCTCGAGCCGATCAACACGCGCAACATCCCGGGCTTCCATCTGCAGCGCCAGGACCATGCCCACGCCATCCTGCAGGCGGTGGGTGCATCCAACGTGAAGGTGCAGATGGACCTGTTCCATTGCCAGATCGTCGAAGGCGACCTCTCCACCAAGATCAGCCGGTACCTGCCCACCGGCGGCGTGGGCCACTTCCAGTTTGCCGACGTGCCCGCCCGCCACGAGCCGGGCTCGGGCGAACTCAACTGGGACCACCTGTTTGCCCTGATCGACAAGATCAGCGCGGAGACCGGCTGGAGCGGCTGGGTCGGCTGCGAGTACATCCCTGCCGACACCAGCGCAGGCGGGACTTCCCGCGGGCTGGCGTGGATGCAAAAATACCGCTGAGCCCCAGATTGATCGCGGCCGCAGGCCGCTCCCACAGGAGACGCCATGAACGCCCCTTTGCACCGCGAAATGCCCGAAGGCGCCCTGGACAGCGCCAGGGCGCTGGCCGACGTGACGCAGGCCTGGGACAGCAGCATCCTGCCCGAACTCAAGAAGTACATCGAGGTCCCGGCCAAGTCGCCGGCGTTCGATGCCGACTGGGCCGCACACGGCAACATCGAGACGGTGCTGCGCGGTGCCGCCCAGTGGGTCGAGGCGCAGAAGGTCGAGGGCCTGAAACTCGAGGTCATCCGCCTGCCCGGCCGCACGCCGGTGCTGTTCTTCGAAGTGCCTGCCACCCGCGCAGCCGGCGAAGGCAGCGGCCAGACGGTACTGATGTACGGCCACCTCGACAAGCAGCCCGAGTTCAACGGCTGGCGCAACGATCTGGGTCCCTGGACGCCGGTGTACGAGGACGGCAAGCTCTATGGCCGTGGAGGTGCAGACGACGGTTATGCGGTCTACGCCAGCATCGCCGCTGTGCAGGCACTCAAGGCCCAGAAGATGCCGCACCCGCGCATCGTCGGTCTGATCGAGACCTGCGAAGAATCCGGCTCGTACGACCTGCTGCCTTATGTGGATGCGCTGCGCACGCGCCTGGGCGATGTGGGCCTGGTGATCTGTCTGGACAGCGGCGCGGGCAACTACGACCAACTGTGGCTGACCACCAGCCTGCGCGGCATGGCCAGCGGCACGCTGAAGGTCGAGGTGCTGACCGAGGGAATCCACTCGGGCGACGCTTCGGGCCTGGTGCCGTCGAGCTTCCGCATCATGCGCATGGTGCTCGACCGGCTCGAAGACAGCGCCACCGGCCGACTGCTGCCCGCCAGTTTCCATTGCGAAGTACCAGCCGAACGTCTGGCGCAGGCCAGGGCCACGGCAGCCATCCTGGGCGACGAGGTCTACAAGCGCTTTCCGTGGGCGCACTACGACTGCGGCGGCTCGACCACCTTTGCCCTGCCCACCACCACCGACCCGGTACAGGCACTGCTCAACCGGACCTGGACACCCACGCTGAGCGTGACCGGCGCCGAAGGCTTTCCCTCACTCAAGGACGCGGGCAACGTGCTGCGGCCCTACACCGCCTTCAAGCTCAGCCTGCGCCTGCCCCCGCTGGTGGATGCCGCGCAAGCCGTGGCCGAGATGAAGGCCCTGCTCGAAGACAACGCGCCCTACCAGGCCAGGGTCACGTTCGAATCGAACGGCGGCGCCACCGGCTGGAACGCGCCCGACACCCTGCCCTGGTTCGAGCAGGCGCTCAACGCGTCGAGCCAGGCGCACTTTGGCGCAGGTGTGGGCTACATCGGCCAGGGCGGCACCATCCCGCTGATGAACATGCTCAGCCAGGGCTTTCCGAAGGCGCAGATGATGGTCTGCGGCGTGCTCGGCCCCAAGAGCAATGCCCACGGGCCCAACGAGTTCCTGCATGTGCCTTATGCCCGCAAGCTCACCGCCGCCGTGGCCGAGGTGATGGCGCGCATGCCATGAACTGGCAGTTGTCCAGCCTGTCAGGCCAGGCAGGAGAACTGGCCGTGTACGACGTGCCTGATTCAGACACAACGCACGCCACGGTGCTCATCGTGCATGGTCTGGGTGAGCACGCAGGCCGCCACACCCACGTGGCCGATGCGCTGTTGCAAGCCGGCTTTGCGGTGCGCGCCTACGACCACCAGGGCCATGGCCGCTCGGCAGGCCGACGCGGCACGCTGCACACGCCCGATGGGCTGCTGCAGGACCTGTGCACCGTGATCGACGACACCCGCCGCCGTCTGCCTCATCGTCCCTTGGTCCTGCTGGGCCACAGCATGGGCGGTCTGGTGGTGGCGCGGGCCGTGGCGCAGCAGTTGCGGCCGGTGGACGCGCTGGTGATGTCTTCACCCGCGCTGGGCATCCGTGCCAACACGGTGCAAAAGCTGTTGTTGTCTGTGCTGCCCGGTCTGCTGCCGCACCTGACGATCGGCAATGGCCTTGATCCGCAATGGGTGGCGCGCGATGCAGCGGTGGTGCAGGCCTACCGCAGCGACCCGCTGGTGCATGACCGCATCTCGCCGCGCCTGGGCGCCTGGATCTGGCGCGAAGGCCCGAAAACCCTGGCCGTTGCCGACCGCTGGCCCTTGCCCACGCTGCTGCTCTACGCGGGCACCGACAGGCTGGTCGACCCCGCCGCCAGCGATGCCTTTGCGCAGCGCGCACCTGCAGACCGGGTACAGGCGCAGCGCTACGCGGCCATGTACCACGAGGTCTTCAATGACCCGGAACACGCACAGGTGCTGACCACCCTCACGCAGTGGTTGCAGGCGCGCTTCGCTGCCTGAGCCACAGCCAGACCAGTGCCGCACCCGTGAGGCCCACCGGCAGCAGCGAGCCGATGTTGAGCCAGCTCCAGCCCTGCGTGGTGACCAGCGCACCCGAAGCGAACGAGGTCAGGGCCATGGTCGCAAACACAAAGAAGTTGATGGCGGCCTGACCGCGGTCCTTTTCTTCAGGCGTCCAGGCTTTCATCGACAGGGTGGTGCTGCCGGTGAAGAGGAAGTTCCAGCCCACACCCAGCAGGAACAGCGCGATCAGGAACTGGTGCAGGTCCACGCCCGACAGCGCAATGCCGATGCACAGTAAATTCAATCCAACACCCACACCCATGATGGGCAGCGCGCCAAAACGCTTGATCAGGGAGCCGGTGAAAAAGCCCGGCGCGAACATGCCGATCACATGCCATTCGAGCACCAGCGCCGCATCGCTGAAGGCATAGCCGCACACCTGCATGGCCAGCGGCGTGGCGGCCATCAGCAGGTTCATCACGCCATAACCCAGGGCCGCAGCCGCAGCGGCGACGATGAAGACGGGCTGGCGCATGATCTCGGGCAGCGGGCGACCGCCCGATGCGCCAGGCTGTTTGGGCGCAACTGCTGGAAAGCGGATGAAGGCCATGAGCCCCATGCCCAGCACGGCCACAACCGCCAGGGCCAGGTAGGCGCCGACAAACGGCGTTTCGGTCAGGCCCCGGGTTCCCGATGCGAGGTTGGGGCCGATGATGGCGCCGATCAGGCCACCGGCCAGCACCAGCGAGACGGCTTTTTCGCGGAAGTCGGGTGCCGAGAGTTCGGCCGCGGCAAAGCGGTAGAGCTGACCGTTGGCACTGTAGTAGCCGGCGATCAGCGTGGCACACACCAGCAGCCAGAAGTGGTGACTCCAGGCCGCATAGGCGGCCAGCAGCGCTGAGCCGAGTGCCACCAGCAAGCCGAGCTGGAAGGATACGCGTCGTCCCCAGCGGCTCTGGCTCTTGGCCACCAGCCCTGTGGACAGCGCGCCACCGACCACATAGCCCATGACGGGCAGCGTCGCCATCCAGCCCACCGGTGCCATGGACAGGCCGACCAGACCATTGATGGCAATGAAGGTGACGTTGTTGGTCAGGAACAGGCCCTGGCAGAGCGTGAGCAGAAGAAGGTTGGCGTTCATGCCCCCCCAGTGTATCTTTGGGGGGTCTGGACTGGGCAGGGGGCCGGTCACCTCATGCTGGGGTACCAGAAATCGGCGACCGGCCCCCTGCCCAGTCCAGACCTGTGGGTGTTCGTGTCGGTAAGAGACCTGACGCAAGGGCTGTCGCGTGGGGCTTGTACGGGCCGATTTCTGGTACCCCAGCATGAGGCCTGTGCAAGCCCCACGCGACAGCCCTGGAAAAACCCCTCAGACAGTCAACGCAGCCAACACCGCCAAAGGCGCTGTTTCAGCCCGCAGCACACGCGAACCGAGTGTCACGGGCACGAATCCGGAAGACAGCGCCAGCGTCTCTTCCGCAGGGCTCAAGCCGCCTTCGGGACCGCTCAGTACCACCAAAGGCCCGGCACCACCTGCAGCAGCAGCCAGCGAACGCGTGCCCGGTGCCAGCGACAACACGCAACGCAGACCGTCAACAGAAGGCCGCACCAGCCAGTCGCTCAAAGTCACGGCCGCATGAATGACCGGTACCCGGTTGCGCCCGCATTGTTCGGCCGCCGCCACCGCCACGCCCTGCCAGTGCGCGAGCTTCTTGTCCGCGCGTTCGCCCTTGAGCTTGAGCACACTGCGCTCGGCCAGCAAAGGGGTGATGCTGGCCACCCCCAGCTCGGTGGCCTTTTCCACCAGCCAGTCCATGCGCTCGTTGGCGGTGATGCCCGCCAGCAAATGGA
>JACCDX010619487.1_pt1 | contig 20485 bp, 13 predicted proteins | sample 7449681 | NCBI WGS metagenome assembly JACCDX01 (sample SAMN15323450, study PRJNA562643) | freshwater metagenome | isolation source: river surface water | place: USA:Blue River Watershed | collected 2017-08-18
CCCGTCTTGCTGTCCCGTCCTCCCGCGTTGGCCTTGTGCCCCTTGCCCGGTGCGCTCAGCCGCCTCAGCCTCGCGCTGCTGCAAGCCGGCCTCGCGCTGGGCCTGGGCGTGCCCTTGGCTCCCCGCGTGGCCCAGGCCCAGACCGCCACGCCGCCCAGCCCTCCGCCCACCCGCTCCCGCGCCACCCAGGGCTCGCTGCCCATGTTCTTCGAAGCCGACCAGCTCGGCGGCGAGTCGGGCGGCACCACGCGTGCCAGCGGTCGGGTGCGTTTCATCCAGGGCGAGATGGTGATGCGGGCCGATGAGGTGTCGCACGAAGCGGCGACCAACACGGCACGCGCCCAAGGCGATGTCCGCATCCGCACGGGGGGCAATGTCTTCATGGGCCCAGCTTTGCGCCTGCAGCTCGACACCGAGGTGGGCGAGTTCACCGAGCCGCGCTTTTGGCTGACGCGCATGAACGCCGGCGGCAGCGCCCAGCGCATCGAGTTCTTGGGCAACAACCGCCTGCAGGCCTACTGGACGAGCTACAGCAGTTGCACCCCGGCCAACACCGCCGATGGCCAGCCTGGTGAGCCCGATTGGGCGCTCAAGACCAGCAAAATCTGGATGGACCTCAACACCAGCGAGGGCCGCGCCGAAGACGCGGTGATCTGGTTCAAGGGCGTGCCGGTGCTCGCGGCGCCCAAGCTGAGCTTCCCGCTGGACGACCAGCGCAAGAGCGGCCTGCTGCCGCCCAGCATCAACTACGACAGCAACAGCGGCTTCGAGTTCTCGCTGCCCTACTACTGGAACATCGCGCCCAACCAAGACATGACCTTGTCGCCGCGCTATGCCTCGCGCCGTGGCATGTCCCTCGACACCCAGTACCGCTACCTGTTGCCGCGCGACCGTGGCGACTGGCGGGTGGTGGCCCTGCCCGATGACCGCGTGACGCTGCGCAGCCGGGGACTGGCCGACCTCAACCACGTGGGCTACTTGGAGGGCGCGGGGCACGCCGACAGCCGCACCGACTACGACCTGCGCTGGCAACGGGTGTCGGACGACAACTACTGGAAAGACTTCCCCCACAACCTGCCCACGCTGACACGGCGCCTGTACGACAGCCACGCGCGGGTGGAGCACACGCTCAATGCCCGCAACTGGGGCCTGGGCGACAGCCAAACCCTGGCCTACGGCAGTGTTCAGTCCTGGCAAACGCTCAAGGACCTGAGCGCCACCACGCTGACTGCAGCCAAGCTCAGCCAGATCACAAGCCCCTACCGCCGCGAGCCTCAGCTGGGCCTGATCAACCGCAACGGCCAGAACACTGGCCTGCAGTGGACCGCCCAGGTCGAGTTCAACCGCTTCACCAACGCTGACGCCTCGCTGATCCACGGCAACCGGATGCTGGTGCAGGGCCAGGTGTCGCAACCGTTCAGGGCCGGTGGCATCACATTCACGCCCAAGCTCTCGTTGCGCAGCACCAGCTACGACCTCGACCAGGCACTGGCCAACGGCAGCACACGGGCCACGCGCACGGTGCCCAGCTTCAGCCTCGACAGCAGCACCGCACTGGAACGCCCGGTGCAATGGTTTGGCACCGAGCTGACGCAAACCCTGGAGCCCCGCGTGCAGTACCTGCGCACGGCCTACCGCAACCAAGACGGGCTGCCGCTGTTCGACACCGCCTCGCGCGACTTCAACGCCTACGCGATCTTCAGTGAAAACGCCTTCACCGGGGGCGATCGCATCAACGATGCCAACCAGGTGACCATGGGCCTGACCAGCCGCTTGTTGCGCCTGTCAGATGGCTCAGAGGCCATGCGCCTGGGCATCGTGCAACGCATGCTGCTGGCCGATCAGAAGATCAACCCCGAGGGGGATGAGCCCATCACGCAGCGCTTGTCGGATCAGTTGCTGCTGGCCTCGACCTCGGTGCTGCCCAACTGGTGGCTCGATGGCACGGCGCAGCTCAATGCCCAGACCCACGCGGTGCAGCGCAGCCTGATGAGCGTGCGCTACAGCCCGGGGCCATGGCGCACGGTGAACCTGAACTACCGCTACACCCGCGACGCCGCCGAGCAGTACGAGGTGGGCTGGCAATGGCCGCTGTTCGGCGCCGCACCGCGCTCGGTTGGCAGCACCGTGCCGAGCTGGGCCAGCCAGACCCAGCGTGCCACCGAGCCCTCGGCCGCGCTGGATGTGCCCGGGACCACGGCCGCCACCGCCTCGACACGACAGCAGGCCGTGGCCGAGTCGTTCAACTTCGGTGCGGCCCGTGGCGGCACCGATTGCCGGGGCACCTGGTACAGCGTGGGCCGCCTGAGCTACAGCACCCGCGATCGGCGCATGACCGACGCCATCATGGGCATGGAATACGATGCCGGCTGCTGGATCGGCCGCATCGTGGCCCAGCGCATCTCGACCGGCGCCAACCAGGCCAGCACCCGGATCATGTTCCAGCTGGAGCTGATCGGCCTGTCCAAGCTCAGCCTGGGCAGCAACCCGCTCAAGCCCTTGAAGGACAATATCCCCGGCTACCGCCTGCTGCGCGACGAGAAGCAGCCGGCGGCCACCACTACGGGCGAATCGCCCCTGCTTGACGATGAATGACGCTTTCCGCCCTGCCCGCTGGCGCGCCACCCTGAACGTGGTGGCTGCCGCCGTGGCCCTGAGCCTGTCTGGCTCTTTTGGACTGGCCCAAGCCCAGCGCCCGACGGCAGCCATCGCGGCCGACTACATCGTGGCGGTGGTCAACCAAGAGCCAATCACCCACACCGACATTGACAAGCGGGTGGCCAGGTTGCGTGCACAGGGCACGGCCAACCTGCCCGCTGAAGACGAGCTGCGCCAGCAGGTGTTGGACTCGCTGGTGGACGAGAAGGTGCAGCTGCAGTTTGGCAAGGCCATGAACATCGACGTGAGCGACACCGAGCTCGACAGCACGATCGATGGCATCGCCGCGCAAAACCAGCTGACGTCCACCCAGCTGCGCCAGCGCCTCAAGGACGAGGGCATGGACTACGGCCGCTACCGCGCCACGCTCAAGGAGCAACTGCTGCTGCAGCGCATCCGCGATCGCGAGGTGAATGCACGCATCCAGATCAGCGACAACGACATCGACGATTTCCTCAAGCTCGACCCGTCGGCCGGGGGCGAAACCAAGGTCAACCTGGCCCATGTGCTGATCGCCGTGCCTGAGAAGGCCAACGCGATGGAGATCCAGTTGCTGCGCAGCCGTGCGCTGGATGTGCAGCAACGTGCCGCCAAGGGCGAGGAATTCGACAAACTCGCCGCCGAGTTCTCGGACGACGCGCGCACCAAGGCCCAGGGTGGCAGCTTGGGCCTGCGCTCGGTCAACCGCCTGCCCGAGCTGTTCGTCAACGCGGCCAGTCGGCTCAAGGTGGGCCAGACGACACAGGTGCTGCGCTCCAACGCAGGCTTCCATGTGATCAAGCTGCTGGCCCGCGAAGAGGGCAAAGAGGTCACCTACACCCAGCAGCATGGCGCCCACATCCTGCTGCGCAACACGCCCAGCGCCAGCCAGGCTGAGCTGATCGCCAAACTCAAGAAGTACCGCGAGCAGATCACGGCCGGCAAGGCCAGCTTCGAGCAGATGGCGCGCCAGTATTCTGAAGACGGCAGCGCCTCGCGCGGGGGCGACCTCGGCTGGTCGGCGCCGGGGCAGTTCGTGCCCGAGTTCGAGAAGGTGCTCACCAGCCTGCAGCCAGGCCAGGTGTCTGAGCCGCTGGTGTCGCGCTTTGGCGTGCACCTCATCAAGCTGCTGGAGCGCCGCGAAGTGCCGCTGAGCGAAGCGCAAAAGCGCGAGAGCGCACGCGCCATGCTCAAGGAGCGCCGCTTCGAGAACACCTACGAAGAGTGGGCGCGCGACCTGCGTGCCGCCGCATGGATCGAGATCCGCGAGGCCCCATGAGCAAACCATCTTCGGGCGCTCGCCCGCATCGCCCGGGTGCCGTCAAGGGCGGTGGCGGCCACGTGGCGCGCAAGCGCTTTGGCCAGCACTTCCTGTCGGACACGGGCGTGATCGACGAGATCGTGCGCGCCATTGGCCCGGCCCCCGGCCAGCCCCTGGTGGAGATCGGCCCCGGCCTGGGCGCGATGACCAACCCGGTCGTCGAGCGCAGCAAGCAGCTCACCGTGATCGAGCTCGACCGCGACCTGGCCGCCCGCCTGCGCAAGCGCGCCGAGCTCACGGTCATCGAAAGCGACGTGCTCAAGGTCGACTTTGGCGCGGTGGCCGAGCAGTTGGGCACCACGAAGCTGCGCGTGATCGGCAACCTGCCGTACAACATCTCCAGCCCCATCCTGTTTCACCTGCTGCCCTGGGCGCACCTGGTGGCAGACCAGCACTTCATGCTGCAAAAAGAGGTGGTGGACCGCATGGTGGCCAGCCCCGGCAGCAAGGACTACAGCCGCCTGAGCGTGATGCTGCAGTGGCGCTACGACATGGAAAACGTGGTCGACGTGCCGCCCGAGGCGTTCGATCCGCCCCCGAAGGTGGATTCGGCCGTGGTGCGCATGGTGCCTTGGGCCCAGCCCGCAGCGGTGGATCCGGCCGTGCTGGAGCAGATGGTGGCGGTGGCCTTCTCGCAGCGGCGCAAAATCTTGCGCCACACGCTGGGCACGTGGATCAACGAGCGCGGCATCGACACCGACTTCGACCTGCAGCGCCGCGCCGAAGAGGTGCCGGTGGCCGAGTACATCGCGCTGGCGGCCCTGGCCCGCGTCACCGGCTCTTCCCCGACCTGAGGGCGAAAGCGCCGGCCTGCGGTCTGCCCTGATGGCGGCGGGGGCGCAGGACATTAGCATCGGCTGTCTTCGCTCCTGCAACGATCCGCCCATGACCGCGCGCCCCCTCGCCCTCCGACTCCCGCTGCTTTGGCTGTGTGCCTGCACGACCATGGCCTGGGCCCAGGATCGCCCGGGCCCGCTGGACGCCACGCAAGCCCGCGTGATCCTCGACAGCAACACGCCCGCCACCGTCTACTGGACACCCAAAGAAGACTGCAGCGCGCAAGCACCGCAGCTGGCTCGCCTGCACCCCGAACAGGGCGAGCGCCTGCGGGGCACGGCCAAGGATGTCGCTCCCGGCGCGCCCCACTGGCTGCACTTCCGCACCCGCAAGCCCGATGGCTTGGCCACCTGCGACCTGGCCGGCAGCTTCACGCCCATGGGCGGACGCAACTACATCGCCATGTTCCGCGCCAACGTCGAGACCAACGAGTGCATGTTCAACCTCATGCAGCAGATGGCCGATGGCAGCATCGAGCAGGTGCCGGGCTTCCAGGCCTTCCAGGTCTGCGAAGCGGGCCCCGAGCAAGGGCGCGCCCCCATCAAGTCGAAGCCGGTGATGCGCTGACGGCGCCTGCACCCGCCCGCGCGGCAATGCGGCGGCGCACCATCTCGATGTGCGCACGCAGGTTGTAGAGGTGCTCTGAAAACGCCAGCGGCGTGCGCAACTGGCTCACCCCGGCATCGATGGCATCCAGCCGCTCCAGGGCCACCTCGGGCGTCAGGCCCTTGCCGGCGAGGTCCAGGTCCATCTCCAGCGTCTTGAGCTTGCCGTACCAGCGGTACAGGCGCGCCTTCATGCGCCAGCTGTAGACGGCCGGGGCCAGGCGCACCACCGGGAACAGCACCGCCACCAGCGGGATCAGCAGCACCACCAGGCGATCGGCCCACACGGCGATCCAGAACGGCAGGTGCTTGTGCAAGAAGCTCGGGCCGTTTTTCATGTAGCGCTCGGCATCCAGGCTCAGCGGGATGTCCACCCCCTTGGGCGATGGGAACTCGCCCTCGTGCCGCAGCATGCCGGCGTCGCCCGTGATGTCGGTCAGTGCATCCATCAGCAGGTCGATGAGCGCGGGGTGGATGTCGTCGCGCACCACCAGGTTGGCCGTGGGGGCCACCAGGGGCACGTCGCGCTCAGGGATGTCGCGGGCCAGGTCGTAGCTGCCACGAGGCAAGGTGATGGCCGCGAGGAAAGGCCAGCGACGCGCATAGGCCTCGGCCTGCTCGAACGGCATCAGCGTGATGTCCTTGGCGTGCATCAGGCGGTTGATCATGCCGGCCTCGGCCGCGCTGATGACGATGATGGCGTCGAGCTGCTTGAGCACCAGCAGGTCGGCCGCGCCTTCGGACGAGAAGTCAGCCAGCGGGGTGTTGGTGTCGTCCACACCATTGGCCAGCAGCATCTGCCGCGCCAAGGTGTGCACACCACTGCCTTCGGGGCCGATGTTGACGCGCAAGCCCTTCAAGGCGCTCAGGCGCGGCACCTTCAAGCCCTTGCGGTGGAACACCCACACGGGCTCGCGGTACAGGGCCGCCAGCGTCATGAGCTGCTCGCCATCGGCCTCGCTGGCAGCGCCACCGGGCACCACGGCGGCCACCACGCCCGAGTTGGGATCGTTGAGCAAGGCCAGGTCGTCGCGGGCGCCGTGGGTCTCGCGCAGCTTGAGGGTGATGCCGTCTTGCGCCAGGGCCAGTTTCAGCTCTTGCGTCAGGGCATCATGGGCGCCGCCGTCAGCCCCGTGCGTCATGGTGATGTGCTTGGGCGGGGGCGGCGCGATGTGGCGGCTGGCCAGCCAGAAGGCGCCGCCGACCAGGCCCAGTGCCCCGATCAGGATCGCCCAGAAATCCAGCGTGCCCCAACGGGACATCATCCAACGCGCCATGTGTGTGCTTCCTGCCCTGCGGCCTCATTGCGGGGCACGGCGGCCCCAGCACCGCGCATCTTAAGAGCGGCAGCAGCCGCACCGCCAAGTGGGACATCACCACTGTGTCATGCTTGCCATCCCTCGTGCTTTGCCCACATCCCCCACATGATTTACCGCCCCCTTGGCCGCACCGGCCTGAATGTCAGCGTGATCTGCCTGGGCACCATGACCTGGGGTGAGCAGAACACCGAGGCCGATGCCCACGCGCAGCTGGACCTGGCGCTGGCCTCGGGCATCAACTTCGTCGACACGGCCGAGATGTACCCCGTGCCGCCCAAGCCCGACACGCAAGGCCGCACCGAGCAATACATCGGCACCTGGCTGAAGAAGACGGGCCGCCGTCAAGACATCGTGCTGGCCACCAAGGCCGCCGGCCCGGCTCGGCAAGCCCTGCGGCCCAGCCACATCCGTGGCGGCCGCCTCACCTTCAACCGCACCAACCTGTTCGAAGCCGTGGACCAGAGCCTGCAGCGCCTGCAGACCGACCACATCGACCTCTACCAGCTGCACTGGCCCGACCGCAGCACCAACTGCTTCGGCCAGCTGGGCTACACGCACGTGGCCGATGACGACACCACGCCGATCGAAGAGACGCTGGACGCCTTGAAAGCCCTCGTGGACAGCGGCCGCGTGCGGCATGTGGGCCTGTCCAACGAAACCCCTTGGGGCGTGAGCCGCTTCCTGGCCAACGCCAACACCCGCGACGTGCCCCGCGTGGCCAGCATCCAGAACCCGTACAGCCTGCTCAACCGCAGCTTCGAGATCGGCCTGGCCGAGTTCGCCATGCGCGACCAAGTCGGCCTGCTCGCCTATTCACCGCTGGCCTTTGGCGTGCTCAGCGGCAAGTACCTGGGCGGGGCCAAGCCTGCCGGCGCGCGCCTGAGCCTGTTCGAGCGCTTCCAGCGCTACACCAACCCGCAGGCCGAAGCCGCCACGCAGGCCTACGTCGAGCTGTTCACCCAGCATGGCATTGACCCAGCCCAAGGTGCACTGGCCTACGTGAACAGCCGTCCCTTCGTCACCGCCAACATCATCGGCGCCACCACGATGGCGCAACTGCAGGCCAACATCGCCAGCATCAATGTGGCGCTGCCGCAGCAGGTGCTTGATGGCATCGAGGCCATCCACCGGCGCATCCCCAATCCGGCGCCCTGATCCTGCAGGCCTGAGCTCAGCGGTCTGGTGCCGCCGGTGGCCCACCATAATGGCGGCTCCTCATCCGGGAGCCTCGCCATGACCCGCCCCACGCGTGCCTTCGCCCACCTGCCCAGCCCCAGCGGTGAATGGCCCGTTGTGGGCCACGCCCTGCGTGCCGGGCGCGACCAGATCCACCAGTACGTTGAGGCCCAGGTGCGTGAGCTCGGGCCCATCTTCCGCTTGCAGCTGGGCAAGCGGCGCATCATGGTGGTGGCCGATCACGCCCTGACGCAGCAGGTGCTCAAGGCCCGACCCGAGCACTTCCGCCGCTCGGTGCGCTTCGTGCGCACCGCCGCCGAGCTCGGGCTGGACATGGGCCTGTTCACGGCTGAAGGCGACGTGTGGCACCGCCAGCGCCGCATGGTGATGGCCAGCTTCGCGCCGCAGCGCATCCGCGCCTACTTCCCCGCCATGCTGAACGTGACGCGGCGCCTGCAGCAGCGCTGGCTCAAGGCCTGCGCCGCCACCCCCGATGGCGTGGCCCACCTCGATGTGCAGCGCGAGCTGATGCGCTACACCGTCGACACCATCACCGGCCTGGCCTTTGGCCACGACGTGAACACCCTCGAGGCCGATGGCGACGTCATCCAGCAGCACCTCGACCGCATCTTCCCCGCGCTGTTCGACCGCCTGGTGGCTGTGCTGCCCATGTGGCGATGGCTGCCGCGCGACAAAGACCGCCAGCTCGACCGCAGCGTGGCCTCCGTGGGCCGCGCCATCGAGGGCTTCATCGCCCAGGCCCGCGCCCGCATGGCCGCCGAGCCCCAGCGCCGCGCCGAGCCCACCAACCTGCTCGAAGCCTTCATTGCCGCTGCCGAGAGCGAAGACCCCTCGGTGCGCGATGCCGACGTGGCCGGTAACGTGATGACCATGGTGCTGGGTGGCGAAGACACCACGGCCAACTCGCTGTGCTGGATGCTGGAGCTGATGGCCCGCACGCCCGAGACGCTGCAGCAGGCCCGCGCCGAGGTGCTGACCCACCTGGCCGGCGGCGTCGACACCTTCACGCTCGATGCGCTGGATCAACTGCCCTACCTGGATGCCTGCGTGAGCGAGGCCATGCGCCTCAAGCCCGTGGCGCCCTTCCTGCCGGTCGAGGCCGTGCACGACACGGTGGTGGGCGATGTGGCCATCCCTGCCGGCACCCTGGTGTGGAACGTGATGCGTGGCGACAGCGTGTCTGACGCCCACCTGCCGCACCCGCAGCGCTTCTGGCCCGAGCGCTGGCTGCAAACGGGCGCACAGGCCGTGCCCAAGCACCTGTCGATGCCGTTTGGCAGCGGCCCGCGCATCTGCCCGGGGCGCTACCTGGCGCTGCTGGAGATCAAGATGGCCGCCGCCATGATCCTGCAGCGCTTCGACATCCTGGGCGTCGACACCCCCGATGGCCAGCCTGCGGTCGAGCAGATGAACCTGACCATGACGCCCGTGGGCCTGACCCTGCGCGTGCGCCCCCGCGCCATGGGATGATGGCGGCATGAGCCGTACCCCATCCCCTTGCCCTGGTCAGACCTTTCTTGTGGGGGGCGCCGTGCGCGACCGCCTGCTGGGCCTGGCCGTGGGCGACCGCGACTGGGTGGTGGTGGGCGCCACGCCCGAGGCCATGGCGGCGGCGGGCTACACCCCCGTGGGCAAAGACTTCCCCGTGTTCTTGCACCCGCACACCCACGAGGAATACGCCCTGGCCCGCACCGAGCGCAAGCAGGGCCACGGCTACAAGGGCTTTGTGGTGATGGCCTCGCCCGACGTCAGCCTCGAAGCCGACCTGCTGCGCCGCGACCTCACCATCAACGCCATGGCCGAAGACGCCGATGGCCAGGTGATCGACCCGCACGGCGGCCTGCGCGACCTGCAGGCCCGCGTGCTGCGCCATGTCTCGCCCGCCTTCGCCGAAGACCCGGTGCGCATCCTGCGGCTGGCCCGCTTTGCGGCCCGATTCACCGACTTCACCGTGGCCGATGACACCCTGGCGCTGATGCGCGACATGGTGGACGCCGGCGAGGTGGACCACCTCGTGCCCGAGCGCGTGTGGCAAGAGCTCTCGCGCGGCCTGATGGCCGACCAACCTTCGCGCATGTTCGAGGTGCTGCGCGCATGCGGCGCCTTGGCGCGCCTGCTGCCCGAGGTGCACCGCCTCTGGGGCGTGCCTCAGCGCGCCGACTACCACCCCGAGGTGGACACCGGCGTGCACCTGATGATGGTGCTCGACATGGCTGCGCAACTGCAGGCCAGCCTGCCCGTGCGCGTGGCCTGCCTGATGCACGACCTGGGCAAAGGCAACACACCGGCCGACGTGCTGCCCCGCCACATTGGCCACGAGGAGCGCAGCGTGCGCCTGCTCAAGCCGCTGTGCGAACGCCTGCGCGTGCCCACCGAATGCCGCGAGCTGTCGGAGGTGGTGGCACGCGAGCACGGCCACCTGCACCGCTGCATGGACTTCGGCCCCGAGGCGCTGGTGCGCCTGCTCGATCGCCTCGACGCCTTCCGCAAGCCGCAGCGCCTGGCCGACATCCTGCTGGCCTGCGAGTGCGACGCACGCGGCCGTGGCGGCGAGTTCAGCACCCAGCCCTATGTGCAGGCGCACTTCGTGCAGCGGGTGTTCCACGCGGCCGCCGGGGTGGACACGGCCGAGCTGGCCAGCGAGGCCGTGGCCCGTGGCCTCAAGGGCCCCCAGATCGCGGGGCACATCGCCCAGGCCCGTGCCCGCGCGGTTGGGCAGAGCCTGGCGCTTTGATACCCTCAGGGGGTACACCTGCTTGGCCATGCTGTCCACCCCGTCTGCCCGCTTCCTCGTCATCGATGACCACGCCCTGCTGCGCGAGGGCGTGGCCGCGACCATCGCGCGCGTGCAGCCAGGGGCGCACACCTGCCAAACCGACAGCCTGCAAGCCACGCTGCATGACGTGGATGCCGCCACCTGTGACACCATCATCCTCGACCTGACCCTGCCCGACAGCCAGGGCCTGGCCACGCTGCAGGCCATCCGCAGCTGGTCGCCCAAGGCGCGCATCGCCATCGTGTCGGCGCACAATGACCTTGATCTGGCCATGGCCTGCATCCGCGAGGGCGCCTGCGCGTTCGTGCCCAAGCAGGGCAGCCTGGTGCAGTTCCAGCAGGCGCTGAGCGTCATCGCCCAAGGTGGGCTGTACTTCCCGCGCGAGCTGTTCGTCACGGTGCAGCTGCCGGCCGCCCCGGTGGTGGCGCCCCAGCTCACGCCCCGCCAGCAAGAGGTGCTCGCGCAGCTGCTCAAGGGCTACACGAACCCCATGATCGGCGAAGAGCTGGGCATCAGCCCGGAGACCGTCAAGCTGCACGTGAGCGCCATCTTGGCGGCTCATGGCGTGGCCAACCGCGTGCAGCTGCTGCTGGCCTGCTCGCGCGACCAGGCCGGCGACGCCAGCCGCCATCCCTGCTGAGGCAAACCCATGCGCTTCCTGCGCTTGCGCCTCGATGGCCTGGATGCCGCCGACCGCGACATCCACATCGAACAGCTGCGCGAACACTGGCGCCTTGATGTGTGGACCGTGCCCGGTCAGGCCGTGGTGCTGGCCGCGCTGCTGCCGGTGATCTGGCGCAGCACCGCCTCGCCCTGGGCCTGGGGGCCGCTGGTGGCACTGCTGCTGGCCTCGTGGACCTGGGGGGCGCTGTCGCAGCGGCGCCTGCGCACCGTGGGCATCCACGCGCACACCTACGCCCACTGGCGCGCCATCACCTTGCTGCGCGAGCTGGTGCAAAGCAGCGCCTGGGGCGGCATCGGTGCGCTGCTGTGGGGCGCCTTGCCGAGCGACTGGCACCTGCTCATCCTCACCGGCCTGATCGTGTTCGCCTTCACGGCCATGTTCTTCAGCATCCACGATTCGGGCGTGGCCACGGCCGCCAACGTACCCATCCAGCTGATCCTCATGGGGCGGCTGCTCGCCGACGACGCCCCAGGCACCGGCACCATCGCGTTGATCCTGGCCGCCGCCATGTTCACCTGCCTGGGCGTGGGCCGGCTGATCGAGCGACGGCTGCTGGATGCCGAACGCCTGCGCCTGCGCAATGCCCAGCTGGTGAGCGAGCTCGAAGGCGAGATCGACAAAGTACGGCAGGCCCGCGACGCCGCGCAAGAGGCCAACCGCCAGAAATCGGCCTTCCTGGCTGCCGCCAGCCACGACCTGCGCCAGCCGCTGCACAGCCTCACGCTGCTCTCGGGCATGCTGACGCAAGACCACGACCGCTCGGGCGCGGAGGTGCCAGCCCACCTCAAACAAACGGCGCAGCGCATGCAAAGCGCGGTCGATGGGCTGAGCTTCGTGTTCGACCAGCTCTTTGACATCGCCCGGCTGGATGCGGGCAAGCAGGCCCACCTGCCGCGCGTGCTCGACCTGGGCGAGGCGTTGCACGAGCTGCACCTGGAGTACGCCGTGGCCATGGAGGCCAAAGGCCTGGCTTGGGGGCTGGATGCGCCGCCCACACCGGCCTGGACCCTGGCCGACCCACTGTTCATGCAGCGCATCTTGCGCAACCTGCTGGACAACGCCCTGCGCTACACCGTGCAAGGCGGGGTGCGCCTGCGCTGGCGCCACCGGGGTGGACACTGGTGCGTGCAGGTCTGGGACAGTGGTCCAGGCATCGCACGCGACCTGCGCGAGCGTGTGTTTGACGATTTCGTGCAAGGCCACAACCCGCAACGCCAGCGCCGCGAGGGCCTGGGGCTGGGCCTGGCCATGGTGCGCCGCCTGGTGCAAGCCGGAGGCTACGCCTTGCGCTTGCGCTCCCGCCCTGGGCAAGGCAGCGTGTTCAGCCTGTGCCTGCCGGTGTGCCAGCCGCCGCTGCGCGGTGCGAGCGATGCGCTGACCCCGTGCGCGCCGACGCTCGCCGCCCCCCCGCCAGAAGGCCGCCTGATCGTGCTGGTGGACGACGACGACGACGTGCTGCACGCCATGCGCGACAGCCTCGAAGCCCTGGGCTGGGCGGTGGCCTGTGGTCACGACGCCCGCGAGGCCACCGAGGCCGTGACGGCGGCCGGGCGCATGCCGCTGGCAGTGATCTCAGACTGGCGGCTGGCCCCGCTGAGCAGCGAGGGCACCAAGGCGCAAGATGGCCTGGCTTGCATCGCCGCCCTGCGCCACGAGTTTGGCCACACCCTGCCCGCCTGGCTGCTCACCGGCGACCTCGACGCCCAGTTGGGCGAGCGCTGTGCCGCTGCGGGCGTGCGCCTGTTGCGCAAGCCGCAAAGCGCCAACAGCCTGAGCGCGGCCCTGAACGTGTCCCTGTGAACGTGGCGCCGTGAGCCCGTCCCCACGCCGAGCGGCTGCGGCCCCCAGGTCTGCGGGGCCGGCCCTTGGGCGAACTTGCCCAGCCCCCCCCCAGGTCTACTAGGTGCCCCACCCCCACCCGGTGATGCCACCGTTCGCTGAGCTCCCTAACCTCAGCTCGTCTTCAGTCGCAAGGTGGTTGAACATGCAGTCGTGGCAGCGGGGCGTGGTACAGGTGGGCGTGGCGCTCGCCGCAGGGGGGCTGGTGGTGCTGGGCACCGCTGGGGGCACATCCGACCTGCTGTGGGCAACCATGGACGTGGGCAGCACCGCCCAGCGAGAGCCAGCGCTGACCCTGCTGGGCCTGGCCTTGGTGGTGGGCCTGCGCGTGGCCGCCCGGCTCGACCGCAGCCTGGGCTGAGCGCGCGGCAACAGCCCTCAAGCCCGGTGCGGCACCGCCGGGCGCAAGGTGGCCAGCAGACCGCTGACCAGGGCCTCCTCGCCACACCAGGCCTCCACCTGGCCGCGCGCGCGCCAGGCCGCCGCCTCTTCGCGGTTGGGCGCGCACACCACGATGCGGGCCTCGGCCTGCAGCCCCTGGCACACCTCGACCACCTGGCGAGCCACCACCGGGTCAGACACCGTGACGATCACGCAGCGCGCGTGGGCCACATGGGCCTGGATGAGCGTGGCCGGGTCGAGCAAATCGCCCGCCACCGCGTGCACGCCCTCGGTCCGCAAGGCCTCGATGGCTTCGCGCTTGGTGTCGGCCACCACCAGCTTGACGCCCGACGTGCGCAGCTCGCCCAGCAGCGCCTGCCCCAGCCCCTCCAGCCCCACCAGCACCACCTGGTCTTGCAGGGCCGTGGCCGGCACGCTGTCGGGCAGCTGCGCCAGCGGGTCGTCGCGGGCCTCCATGCGCTGGGCCCAGGTGGAATGGGTGCGCGCCCAGTTCAAGGCCGGCGACAGCATCCCGAACAAGGCCGCATTCAGCGCGATCGACACCAGGGCGGCAGCCAGGATCAGGCTGTGCCCTTGGGGCGACAGCAGGCCCAGGCTCACGCCCAAGCCCGCCAGGATGAACGAGAACTCGCCGATCTGCGCCAGGCCTGCGCCCACGGTGAGCGCGGTGTTGAGCGGGTAGCGCAGCGCCAGCACCAGGGCCACGGCCGCCAGCGTCTTGCCCACCACGATGATGCCCACCGTGGCCGCCAGCTGCAGCGGCTGCTGCCACAGCACGGCCGGGTCCACCAGCATGCCCACCGACACGAAGAACAGCACGGCGAAGGCATCGCGCAGGGGCAGCGATTCGTCGGCCGCGCGGTGGCTGAACTCCGACTCCTGCATCACCATGCCGGCAAAGAACGCCCCGAGCGCGAACGACACCCCGAACAAGATGGCCGCGCCATAGGCCAGGCCCAGCGACAGCGTCAGCACGCTCAGCGTGAACAGCTCGCGCGAGCCCGTTTGCGCCACCCACGACAGCAGCTTGGGCAGCAGCTTGCGCCCGCCCACCAGCATCACCACCATGAAAGCGCCCACCTTGAGCAAGGTGAGCAGCAGGGTCATCCAGAGGCTGGCGCCGCTTGCCGCCTGGGCCGGCACGTGGCCCGGGGCGTGCGGCGCAGGTGGCGTGCCCAGCAACTGGGGCAGCACCGGCAGCATGACCAGCACCAGCACCATCACCAAATCTTCGACCACCAGCCAGCCCACGGCGATGCGGCCGTTGGGCGTCTCCAGCCAGTTGCGCGCCTCCAGGGCCTTGAGCAGCACCACCGTGCTGGCCACCGACAGGCTCAGGCCGAACACCAGCGACGCCCCCAGCGGCCAGCCCCACCAGTGCGCCAGGCCTGCGCCCATGGCCACGGCCACGGCGATCTGCACGATGGCACCGGGCACGGCCACGCCCCGCACGGCCTTGAGGTCGCTGAGCGAAAAATGCAGGCCCACACCGAACATCAGCAGCATGACGCCGATCTCGGACAGCTGGCTGGCGAGGTGCAAATCGCCCACAAAGCCTGGCGTGGCAGGGCCGATGGCCACACCACCCAGCAGGTAGCCCACCAGCGGCGGCATGCGCAAGCGGCTGGCGATGTAGCCCAGCACCAAAGCGAGGGCAAAACCAGCGGCCAGCGTCGAGATCAAGGACAAGTCATGGTGCATCGGCGCAGTATGCCGCCCGATGCTCCCGGGTGTGCGTGAACCACCGCAAAGCCTGCACGGCAGCAGGCCTCATGGGGTCACCCCTGGCGTGCCGCGCGACGGCGACGCGCCGCGGCCACGACCACCACGCCGGCGCCCACCAGGGCCCAGGTTTCGGGCTCGGGCACAGGCGCTGCGGCCGTGAACACCAAGTCGAGGTTGAGCCCGCGCTGCTCCACCGACCAGCTGCCGCCACGCAGGTCGTTGGTGAAGCCGGCCGTGGACAAGGCCAGGCTGTTGGCCGAGAAGTTGCGGATGCCCAGGGTGGTGCTGACCAGGGTGTAGCGGTGACCGATGCTGGCATCGAAGCCGCTCAGGTCACCCGCCAGCCCGGCTGCAGTGAGCGAGCGCAGCGACACCGTGAAGGGGGCGGCCGCCGAAGCCGCCCAATCGAGGCTGCCCGTGACGCTCAGGCTGTCGTAGCCCACGCCGGCCACACCCTGGGCGTCTTGGATCTCCCACACATAGCTGGCACCGCCCAGGAAGGTGGTGTTGCCCGCCTGGAGCAGGCCCGGCGATTCGCCCGGGTTGAGCGTGCCGGCCAGGCTCAGCGCACCCATCTGGCCCACGCCACTCAGGCGCGCACCCGCCTTCACCGTGACCGCGCTCGACGCCACGCTGCCTTGCAGCACCAGTTCACCCGCGTCCACCCGGGTGGCCCCGGTGTAGCTGTGCGTGCCCGCCAGCACCAGGCGGCCCGAGCCGGCCTGAACCACGGCACCGCTGCCGCTGATGCTGCCGTCAAAGCGCGTGCTGTCGCTGCGGTTGAAGGTGAGCGTGCCACTGTTGGCCACGGCCCCCCCCAGGCTGCCCGAGGTACCGCCATTGCCCACGTTGAGGCCACCGGCCGTGATGGTGGTGCCGCCCCTGTGGGTAGCCTGGCCGGTCAGCGTGGTGGTGCCGCCTTCTTGCACCAGCTTGCCGGCGCCACTCACGTTGGCCGCCACCGCATGCGAGCCCGCGAAGGTCACCTGAGTCCAGTCCGCCAGGTCGATGGACGAGGTGGCCACGGTGCGCACCTTGGTGCTGGTGTTGGAGAACTTCAGCTCCCCCACATGCACCGTGGTCGTGCCGGTGTGGCGCGCTGTGCCCCCCAGCGTCAGGGTGTAGGCACCCCATTTGTTGAGCGCCCCCGTGCCGACCGTATCCCCCTGGATGAGCAGGTTGCCACCGCTGGCGTTGATGCCGCCGCCATTTGCGCCCAGAGTCACCCCCAGGTTGATCACAGCCTGGCTCAGGTTGCGCAGCATGCCGCCATCCAGCTTCACGGCCCCCGTGCCCAGGCTGCTTGACCGCGCGAACGCCACCACGCCGTCCAGCACCGTGGTGCCGCCACTGTAGGTGTTGGTGCCGGTCAGCGTCAGGGTGCTGGCTCCCAGCTTGAGCAAGCTGCCACCCGAGCTGTTGAGGTTGCCCGCCCAGGTCACCATGGCACCTTGGGTGTCCACGGCATAGCGCTGGCCTGCCGCGCTGCTGAATCGCGCCGAGGCATCGGGCACACCGTCCACCGCGTAGCGCAACACACCGCCTTCGAAGCTGATGGGGCCGCCGCTGCCCAAGGCACTCGTGCTGCCCAACTCCAGCGCACCGCCACGCAGCGTCACGCCGCCGGTGTACGCGTTGGTGCCATTGAGCACCCAGGTGCCAGAACCTGCCTTGGCCAGTGCCACGGCGCCCGTGCCATCGACCACGCCGCCGCTGAAGGTCGCGGTGTCGTCGTCAAAGTCCACCGTCAGGCGCGACAGCGTGGTGCCGCTGTTGGTGATGCGCCCCACACCGGCTCGTGCTGCACTGACCTGCCCCACCGTCGTCGAGAAGCCGCGCAAGTCCACCGTACCACCCACGGCTGCGGGGTAGTGGTCGATCCAGATGCCCGTAGGGGCGCCGTTGAGTCCGAGTTGCTGCCTTTGTGTTTTCTCGAAGTTCAGCGTGGTGTCGCGGGTCGTGGCGTCGCTGCTGTAAAGCATCAGCCGGGCGTTGTCCTGCAAGGTGATGCCCACGCCACGCACGGCCCCCACGTCGCGCGCCACCAGGGTGCTGGCGTCGGCAAACGTCAGTCGCCCCTGGGTCAACACGCCACCTTGCACCCAGGCCTGGCCGTTCCAGCGCAGGCCGGCGTCATCCACATGGGTCAGCACCACCAGGTCGCCCTTGAAGGTGACCTGCGTGGTGGCGCTGGGCACCACCAGGTTCGACAACTGCAGGCTGTCGCCCACAGCGGTCGAGCCAAAGCTGTAGCCGTCGGCCTCGATGGTCACGCGCTGAGCGGCCAGTGCGCCCGACACCTTGACCGCCTCGCCCACCCGCGACGTCCCGCTCACGACGCCAGCAAAGCGTGCAGAGCGTCCGTTCAACCACTTGCCGGCCTGGGTGAGGTTGGCGCTGCTCTGTTGCGTCCAGGTGGTGCTGACAGGCGTCCATGCCATGGCTGGATCCAGTCGCGCCCAAGTCAACTCGCCGCTCATCGGAAAGGCCGCCCCCACCACCTGAGACACGCCGCTTCCACTGAGCGAGGACGACGTTGTGATGACGGCGCTGTCGATGCGATACACCTGGGTGCCCGGGCTGGCGGGCACCGTGTTCGACAACTCGGGCAGGTTGAGGGTCTGCGCCGTGCGTGAGCCAACGCCGTTGTAGTAGTTGATGCGGTCTCCGGCGTCAAAGCCCACCTGGGCGTAGCTGCCGACCGGGCTGGCATCGCCCCGGGCCCAATTGATGCCACCCGTGGGGTACTTGAAGATCGCAAACGTCCGCATGCCATCGGAAGCGATCACCGCCTGGAAGGTGTTGAGCTTGTCGGCGCGCTGGTTGTAATAGCCCACGCGGTCCCAAGTCACAACCTCCGCAAAGGTGGCGTTGAAACTGGTGGCGCCCATGAAAGAGCCCTGGATCTCGGTGGACACCTCGCGCAGCAACGCGCTGTCTTGCGCGGTGCGGTACCAAACCGTGCCCGCGTTGGCTGCGCGGGTGTCGACATCGGCCCAATAAGGCGCGATGAGCGGATTGTCCGAGTATGGGAAGGGCAAACCCGTGTAGGCCGACACCCCGGCGTTCATCGAGATCGCACCGTTGTTGTTGACGAACAGGCTGGTGTAAGACTTGGCGAAGAAGTTGAACGACAGCGTGCTGCCCGCAGGGCCCTGCCCCACCAGTGACTGCAGCTGGGAGCAGTCATCGCAAACCGGCACCTTGCTGTCACCCACCGCAGCGCCAAAGGCGTACAGCGTGGCGCCGGCCTGGCTGGCACCGTGCGGCGTCATCAATGCAAGCGCTGCCAGCATGGCGGGCAGGGCCTTCAGGCGGAAGGCGGGCGAGGCAGGGGTGACAGCTTTGGGCATCTGGCGCAACTCCAACTCAACGGGGTGCCAGCAGGCGGCCGCACCCAGGCCCGGTGCAGGCGGCACCTGGAATCGTTGCGGATTTTACGAATTGATGCGCATCAAGTGCCCCTCCTGCTCAGGGGGGGCGGCATCGGATTGGACGAAGGGCGCCAACACAAAAGCCCCCGAGGCCAGACCGGTGGCGCACACGCACCACCCGCCGCCGCGGGGGATCAAACAGGCAACTGTCAATGCGGTGACGCGGGCAGAGAGAGGCGCGCCCACGCCACCGGGGCCGGTCAGTCGGCTTGCTTGCGCAGGAAGGCCGGGATCTCGATCTCGTCCATGCCATTGCTGGCCAGGGCGTCCACCTTGGCGGCAGCCTGGGTGCGGCCCGAGCGCCACACGCTCGGCGTGTTGAGGTTGCTGAAATCGTGGCCACCGGCGGCGCGGCCCATGGCCAGGCCGTGGCCCAGGCCATCGCCCAGGCCGTGTGCAGCGGCGTGCCCCACCGGCTGGGTCAGCACGGGGATGTTGTCGGTGCCGGTGCGGGCAAAGACCTGGGCCGCCGGGGCGCTGTGCACCACGGTGATCGGGGCCTTGGCTTGGGCACGGCCGCCATTCAGGCCGGTGGCGATCACGGTCACGCGCAGGGCGTCACCCAGGCTTTCGTCGTAGGCGGTGCCGTAGATCACGTGCGCGTCTTCGGCGGCGTAGCGGCGGATGGTGTTCATCGCGTTGCGCGACTCGCTCAGCTTGAAGGTGGCCTTCGAGGCGGCGATCAGCACCAGCACGCCACGGGCGCCCGACAGGTCAACGCCTTCGAGCAGCGGGCAGGCCACAGCAGCTTCAGCGGCCTTGGTGGCGCGGTCCGGGCCGCCAGCGGTGGCGGTGCCCATCATGGCCTTGCCGGGCTCGCTCATCACGGTCTTGACGTCTTCAAAGTCGACGTTCACCAGGCCCGGGATGTGGATGATGTCGCTGATGCCGCCCACGGCGTTCTTGAGCACATCGTTGGCCTTCGAGAAGGCTTCTTCCTGGGTGACGTCGTCACCCATCACTTCGAGCAGCTTCTCGTTGAGCACCACGATCAGCGAATCGACGTTGGCTTCGAGCTCGGCCAGACCGGTGTCGGCCTGCTTCATGCGGCGGTTGCCTTCGAACTCGAAGGGCTTGGTCACCACGCCCACCGTCAGGATGCCCATCTCTTTGGCCACGCGGGCGATCACCGGGGCCGCGCCCGTGCCGGTGCCGCCGCCCATGCCGGCGGTGATGAACACCATGTGCGCGCCTTCGAGGGCATTGCGGATCTCGTCGACGGCTTCTTCGGCAGCGGCCTTGCCGGCTTCGGGCTTGGCGCCTGCGCCCAGGCCCGAGGTGCCCAGTTGCAGCTGCATCTCCGAGCTGGAGCGGATCAGCGCTTGCGAATCGGTGTTGGCGCAGATGAACTGCACACCTTGCACGCCTTGGCTGATCATGTGTTCGACGGCATTGCCGCCGCCACCGCCCACGCCGATGACCTTGATTTGGGTGCCAGCGTCAAAGCTTTCGATCATTTCGATGGCCATGGTTCTTACCTCTCTCTTGTCAAGCAGTTGCCAATTGAATGTTCAGATGAACGGATGTGTTTTAGAAATTGCCTACAAACCAATCGCGCACGCGACCGAACAGGGTCTGAACCGACCCTGACTGTTGCGCCGCCTTCATCCCGCGCATGCGCGCGAGTCTTGCCTCTTCGAGCAAGCCCATGACAGTGGCCGAGCGGGGGCTGGCGACCATGTCGTGTAGAGCGCCCGAGTACAAGGGC
>JACCDX010939201.1_pt1 | contig 20463 bp, 16 predicted proteins | sample 7449681 | NCBI WGS metagenome assembly JACCDX01 (sample SAMN15323450, study PRJNA562643) | freshwater metagenome | isolation source: river surface water | place: USA:Blue River Watershed | collected 2017-08-18
AGAAAAAAAATAATAATATTAAAAAATAAATGAAGAAAAAAAAAAATTAAAAAGAAACAATAGATTAAAACTAAAACTAAAACTAAAATAAAAATAAATCTAAAAAATGCACAAAATAAAAAAATAATAAATGAATTTTTAGATAAAATAGTTATAAAAAAAAAACATAAAAATATTAAATTAGATAATAATGAAAAAGAAATAATTTATTCAAATGTTTTTAATTATTTTCATTCTCCTAAAAAATATTTTAGGACTGAAGATGAAATATATGAGAATAATATGAAATATTTATCAAATACTTCATTATTTTTAACTGGAAATGATCTAAATAATTTAAATATTATAAATTTAAAAAATTATAATGCACGTGGAACAAAGGGAATTGTTAAGGTAAATAAAAAAAATACAAATAAAATAGACAAATTTTTATTATTAAAAATAAGATATAATAATAAAAATATAAATAAAAATATGGAATTAATAAGATATGTTTATGGTGAATCAATACCATTAAAAAAAGATAAATATTATAAAACATATTTTAAAAAAAAATTGTATATAAGAGGATTTAATTATATACCAGGTGAAATATTAATTGAAAATTTAATTCATGAGTTTTTGTATAATTATAATCCAAAATTAATTCCAAAACTTTATGAAATAGATTATTATAAAAAAATATGTAAAATAAAAATGGAAAAAGCAAAGGGAATAGAATTATCAAATATAACTGGTATTGAAAGAAGAATATTAAATAAAAATTATTTAAAAAAAAAAGCAATACTTTTTAATTCTTTTTCAAAAATAATTGTTTGTATTGAAAAAGAATTAAAAGATTTACAAGATAAAATAAATTTTGTTCATGGTGACTTACAAATTAGAAATATTATTATAAATTTAAGAGCTGTTAATTCAAATAATGAAAATATAGATTTTGATAATTTAATAAAATTTATTGATTTTGAAGAAAGTTTTTTTATAATACCTTTAATAAATGAAAAAAATAATAAACCAGAATTAAAATTTGTAAAAAAATATAATACTGATTTATTAGAAAATAAATATTTAAATCCTTCTGTAAATCCGTTTTTATTAAAAATAACAGATAATATCAAGTTATTTAGTACAATACTTTTTACTGATAGATTTAATACAATGATGAGAGAGAGAAGAAGTTATAAGGTTGATGAAAATATAAAAATTATTATATTAAATAAAACTGGATTTGAATTAGGATATAAAGAAAGATTAGATTTAGTAATAGATTATTATATTAAATATTTGTTAAAAAAAAAAATTAATCCATATAGTTATAATGAATTAGAAAAAAAACGTAATTTTAGTAAATTTCACGAACTTTTACATATTCATATAAATTATAATCATAATTTAAGAAATTATATTTTTTTTAATAAATTATTAATCAAACCAGGTGTATATAAAACAGTGGATGATTTTTCAAAAATTTATCTCAATAAAGATTTTAAAATGAGTTATGAGTTATTTGAGAAAATAATAGAAGTTAATGATAAAAATTTTATTCAACCCTCATTTAAAGATGACCCTTTATCTTATCGTTTTACATGTGATTATTTAATTGATGAATTTAGTAAGTAAAATAATTTTTTTTTTTTCAAAATAATATATAGTATATATTATTAATGTCAATAAATTTAAATTTAAAAATAGGTGATTTAAATAAAAATCAAACATCAGGATTAATAGAGCAATATTTAACAGTATTAATAGATTCAAATAAAAAAAATAATAATATAGTTGAAAATCCTTTTATTCAACATTTATTATTTGATAAATATATTAAAGAAGGAAATGGAAATCATTGTATTATTGTATTAAACGTCTTTTTATATTTATTAATAAAATATGACGAAATATTTGTAAAAGAAGTAGCAAATAAGAGAATTATTAGTAGTCTTATATTATTAATAAGAGATTCCATTTTATTTTTCCAAAATAAAGATATGCAACAATTATTAAATTTTACAGATTTGCAAGAAATATATTTACCTTTTGGATGGATAAACGAAAATAAAGGATTTGGAAATCATGCTATATCAATTTATATAAAAAAAGTTAATAACGGTACAGACAGTTGGGATGTATATATAATAAATTCAGGTGATGGTATTGAAAATCATTATTTTGGAGCGAATAAAACTTTATTTAAAAAAAAAAAAATTGAAAGTGAAGAGGATTTAAAAGCAAATGTAATAATAAAGTATAAAGTAAATAATATAGAAACTTTAAAAAATATTATAAAACTAATAAAAAAAGTATCAATTGAAGAAATAATGGATTATTATGAAATTTTCAAAAAATTAAAAGAAAATATTGATATTAAATTTACAACAGATGATAAAGTTACTAATGATAATTTAATTAATAATAAAATAAGATTATTAGAAAACGAATTAAGGACATTAGGAAGATATGGTAACCAAGAAAGAATAAAAGATTTATCAACAAAAATAAGTATTTTGAAAGCTTTTTTAAATAACTCTTACAGAAGTATATTAGGAGAAGATTTTATATTTGATTTTGAAAAAAATAGTGTAAAAAATTATTTTTATGAAAAATTAATGAATTTACTTGGAAATTCTGCTCCAGAAACTATAATAAAATTAAAAAAACAATTATCAGGAACGTGTAGTTTTCATTCAATTTTATATTTTATTCAATTATTTATATTTTTAAATGATACAAATCATAATAAAAATATAAATAATATTGATACTTTTAATGGTTTTTATAATTTTATAAAAGAATTTTCAATTAAAAGTATTATAAAATATATATATTTAAAAAATGAATCTGATGTTTTTGATAAATTTAATCCATATACATTTAAACAATATAAAGATTGTGTTTCTTTTTTGATTAAAGATTATCCTGTTTTACATGAGTTGTTATTTAAAATATTAGTATATATGCTTAAAATTAATATTTATCTAAATATTAAATCTGAATTTGATATAATAAATTATGGTGATTATAAAAAATTATTAAATGATTTTAATTTTAATACAGATCTTTTTTTACTTACCTTTAAAAATGGGAAAATAATTGATTTATCTCTATATGAACATATAATATCAATAATTAATAATTTATTAGAAAAAAAAAATAAAGAACTAAATGAATTTAATATAAACTTAAAAAGTTTTATTTATGCTAAAATGAATATAATTTTTATTGATATATTAAATTTATTGAAAAAAAAAGAATATTATGACTTATTTAGTATTATTTTTGTTAACATACAAAGACAAAGGGTTGAATTAAATAATACAAATTACAATTATGAAAATATAAAAAACGTTAGTTCAAGTCATGAAAACTACTGGTGTAATTGTTTTAAGGGATATATGTTTTTTATTATTATACAATATTTAAAAAAAAAAAACTTTATAAAAAGTATTACCGAAGAATCAAAAATGGAAAAAAAAAAATATTTTTTTTATAATATGTCAGAAGCAGGTTTAGATGTAAATATAAAATTAATATTAAAAAAAATAATTTTATATACAAATACACCTTATTATGTTTTATTAGATAATATGATGGAAAATATAGGTAACTATGATTTTTATGATTCTAGTGTTTTTTCAATATTAGGATGTACAAAAGATCCACAAATGATGAGAGAAAAAACATTAGAAACTGTAAAAAATAAAAACGAATTTAAAAGTTTTTATATGAATGATATTATAAATTTAGTAAATTCAATAAATAATGATGATTTGGAAAAATATAAAAATAATGATAAATTATCTTTTTTTAATATTATATATACAGATAATAAATATGATTTATTAGAAATTTTATGTGATTTTTCCAATTCAATAGATAATTTTAATCAAGGATATATATTAAAAAATATGGGAGAGACTGATATAATGCAATATTTAATAAAATATGATGAAATTGTAAATTATTATGTACCAGAAAATGTAAATGAATTAGTATTTGCTGAAAAGTTTGATTGTTTTAGTGAAATGATAAATGAATTTTCTAAAATAAAATATGATAAAATGATTAATAATTTAGAATCAATATATGAAATTTTTGGTTATAATTTTTTAACTATTTATAATTATATTATTAAATATTTAACTCCTGAAAAATTAGAAGAATTAAATAATATAACAAAAATTAAATTAAAAAAATATTCATATATAACTTCTTATATTGATAATAATTTTAAAGATTTTGTGGATAATTTAGTGGATGAAATAAAAAAATTAAAAGATAGTTTTGGATATAGAAATATACCAATATTATTTAATGAAAATATATTATCAAAATTATTTATATTAGAAAATAAATATGATCTTTTAAATACATATTTTTATATTGTTTTAAATAATCAAGTAGTTAGGGCAAATGAAGATTTTGAAATAATACCACAAATAGATGAAAATTTAATCTTTTATACAAATTACCAAAATTTATTATCATACTATAAACAAAAAATTTTTTACAAAAAAAAAGGAAACAATGAAAATAATATATATTTTTTAAATAATAATAATGAAGAAGTAAAAATCAGAAAAAAAGATAATTTTTTATATTATTATAAAGATACTGATTATAAATTAGTTGATAATGTAAATAATTTTTTAAAAGATTATCAATTAAATGAAGTAAATAATAAAAAAATAGAAAATTTATTATTAATAAAACAATTATTTTTTAATAAAATAAATTTTTTTGTATATTTAAATGAAAGTAATAATAATTTAATAATTCAATTAATTGATATTCCAAATATTTTAATTTATTATGATTTTGTAAAAAATAAATTTGAATTAGAAAACTTATTAAAAAATACAAAATACGAAATTGTGAGTGAAAAAGAATTAGAAGATAATATTCTTTTATTAAATTTAAATTTAGGTTTTACTAATGGAATTTTATTAAAAAACTTAAATCTAAATAAAATAGATTATTTTTCTTTTATTTGGATAAATGAAAATTTTCTAGATGAAAATTTCGAAGTTAATCAAAATTTTAATCCAATATCATTAAAAGAAGGAGAAGATATATACAAAAATTTTAAACAAGAATTAGAAGATTGTAAAGAATTAATAGAAAATAAAATTGAATATTGTTTTATACCTTTACATTATAGTATGTTATTTTATCAAGAATCAGATTTAGATAAATTAACTTTATTATATTTTTCATTATTATGTTTAAATAAAATTGAATATGCAAATGTATATCAAAATCTTCAAACACATATAACAAATTATTATGAAAAAAATAAAGATAATAAAATAAAAATAAATAATATTTATTTAATTTTTGAGAAATTAAGTAAATATATAAATAATTTTCATTGGATTAATTTAACATATGATGAAAATGAATCATTTAAAAAAGATTTATATTATCAATTAGAAAATTTTAAATCAAATGATTTAAATGTTAGTAATAGTATAGTACAACAAAATTTACATGATATTTCAGCCTATAATGAAATGATAAAAGGAATATGTCACCAATTTTTTCAAAATATAAAAAATATAAATAATGAAAAAAAAAATACTATAAAAAGAATAAACAATGAAGAAATGGTTGAGTTTATTAATTCTTTAAAATTTATATGTCATAATTCATCTATAAATAATAAAATTCGAAATATTAATGAAAAAACAAGAACTTTTATTGAAAATATAAAAGGAGCAAACATAAAATCAATTATAGAAAATTATCAAAAAATTACATATTTTGAATTATTTAACACACAAAATAAAAAATTTTCAAACACAAAAAGTGTTTTATTTAAAATGAGAAGATATTTATATTTTATTTTAAATTACAACTTGATACAAAATATTATTGAAGAATTAGAAATAATTAAATCTAATAATGCAGCAAATAATTTTAGTAAAATAAAAAATTGCAATATACTTGGAGAGTTATATAAACCAATTGACCCAGACATTATAGTTTCAAATTCACCAGATGATAAAAATTTATATCAATTATTTTTTGAAATTGAAAGTGGATATTTTATAAGAAAACAACAACAAGATTTTATTAATAAAGTAATTGAAGAAAATGAACCTTCTTTTACAAATAAAGCTTATCAATTACTTATGGGAAGGGGTAAAACAAATGCAATTACACCTTTATTAATATTATATTATTATTATGAAAAAGATTTTAAAAATTTTATGATAGTATTACCATATTCATTAGTAAAATCTTCAGAAGAAGTAATGATAAAATTTATAAAATATTTTGAAAATATTGATTTGGAAAGTTATATGGATATGAATGAAAAATTAACAGGAAATATAAATGTATTAAAATCAAATTATGAAATAAAAATATGTAGTGATGTTTTTGTAAAAAAAAATTTATTAGAATATTTGGTAAGAAAAAATAAAAAATTAAAAAATTTTGAAGACACTGATGATACTATTTATATATTTGACGAAATAGATACAATGATAGATCCTTTAAAAAGTAATTTAAATATTGTTTCAGGAGAAGAATTAAATGTTCCTGACTATAATTTTATTAATTATATTGTATTTAATATTATTAATGTTTTTGTATCAAAAAAAATATCACATAACAATTCTCCTATTATTTTTGATGATGTTTTTAATCATTGTGTATCTACTTTTAATAATGGACATTATGCAAATGGAAAAAATTTAACATTATTAAAAAATAAAATAAAAGAAGCTTATGATTTTTGTATAAAAAATAATGAAGTTTTATATAATTGTAGAAATGGATTTGGTTTTGGAAGTTATAGTTATGGTAAAAAAAAAATAAATTTAGATTTAACTGAAAATACTAATTTTTTTACCTGTATTCCATATTTAAATAATAATGAACCAATGAATGGTTCAAAATTTTCAGATTTAGAATTAATCATATTTTCAACAATATTAGGTTATTATTATGAATGGATAGTAAAAAAAAATATACGAAGTGAGGATTTATTAATAATTATAAAAGAATATAAAAATATAAATAAACAATTTTTTATAGATATTGATATAGCAAAAAATACATTTAAAAAATTTTATGAATTATTTCATACCGATTTTGAAGTTTTAATGGGTTTTAATGAAAATAATGAATTATTAGAAAATTATTGTGAAAAATTTAATGATATTGAAGATTTAGAATTTAAAAAATTATTTTTATATGAATTCTTATTAGGTATTATTTTTAAATACTTTATATTAATTAATGATAGTCATAATAATATATCTTTTATTGATGTATTAGGTTTATGTAAAAATAAAATATCCTTTTCTGGAACTATTGACTTTTTAAATCCTAAAGACACAATGATTGACTTATTTAAAGATTCTGGAATAAATATAAAAAAAATTAATTCAAATAATTTTGAAGAACCACAAAAAAATATGTTATCAAGAACTCCACAAAATAAGAGAACAAAAGGTTTTGTTAAAGGTTCTCGCTTTAGTGTTTTACGAAATTATGGTAATGAAAATGAAAATAATTCAAGTACTATAAATGAAAGAGTAAAATTAAAATTAAAACATATATTAAACAGTGTATGTAACAGTATCGAAGGAGATAAATATTCTGAGGGTTCTATTAAATCAGCAATATTAGGTATAACAACAACAAAACCAAATATTTTTATACAAAAAAATATATTAGCTTCAAATAATCCTTTATTGACACCAACAGAATTTAATTTTTTAAATTTTTTGTTTAGAGATGATTTATTAAATAATTATCAAGCTTTAGTTGATATAGGAGGATTTATTGTTGATACTCCAACAATTGAAATTGTAAAAAATCTTCATAAAAAATTCAGTAAAAATAGAAATATATTATATGTAAATGAATCAGGACAAAGATTAATTTATACTAAATCAGGTGAAATTATTAAATATAATAATGAATTATATAGAACTAATGAACTTTTTATATATTATGATAATCAACATATTGTTGGTATAGATTTTAAACAACCTATAAATATGAAAGGTTTAGTGACAATAGCTAATAATAATAATATAACTGAAGTAGCTCAAGGTATTTTTAGATTACGCAAATTAAATATAACACATGATTTTGATATTTATTTGAAAAATGATTTTTTCAGAGATGTACCAAATAATGGTAGTGAAATAGTACAAATCAAAAATAATTTAGAAAAATTAGAAGAATTATATAATAAATTAAAGAGAAATGGTGAGAATATGAAAAATAATACATTATATTTTATGAAAAGTCAAGTTTTAAAATATATGATTCGTTCATTTGAAAATTTTAATAATACTCTTTATTCCGAAACATGGAACATAAAGACAAATTTGGGTAAAAATCTTAATATTGTTGTATTAAATAAATATGAAGAAATATTTGAACATTTATTTGGTGTAAAACCTTTTATTGAAAAAAATAAATCAATTCAAACTCCTTTAATTCAAACACAAGTTTCTCAACAAAGAACAAGAAATGTTGAAAGAGAAAGAGAGAGAGAAAGAGAAAGAGAAAGAGAAAAATTATTTGAAAAGTCATTATTAATCAAAAAAATTATGATTAGACTAGAAGATTATAAGAATAAATCCAATTTATCTTTTGTTGATTTTATTGATGAAAGATTATTTAAAACTTTATCAAATAAAGGTTCTAAACTTCAAAATTTATTAATTTTAAACATTTTTGGTAAGGAAATTAAATTTTTCCCATTAATTTTTGATTTAGAAAACTGTAATGCTGAAGATGATTTTTTGCATAAATTAAGTAAAAAAAAACGTAAGAACTTATCAAGAACAGGTAGAAGTGCTGGTACTGGTACTGGTGCTGGTATTAGTGCTGGTGAGGATGGTAATGAATTTGGTGCTGGTTTTGGTGCTGGTGGTGTACCTCCTTATTTAAGTAGATTTCAACGTTATGGAGGTGGTAATAAATTAAATTTGAATTCTCCCAAGAAAGCTAAAAAAGGTGGTGCTAATAATAATATAAATTTTAATGATTTAAGAATAAGAAAAAATAATGAAAACTCTTTTGTAAATATGAGAAATTTTCATAATTATCGTCTTAAACCTTATCAAATGTATTTATTAAAGTATTTAGATTCAGGAAATTATTATATTTTAGATTATTTTACATATATTAATTTTGTATCTCGAGTAAAAATATTATTAAAAATTGAAAATGCAAGAGCTAATGAAAGATTAATATCAAGGCTTAGAAATATAGAAATATATAATTCTAATATGGAATTAGAATATTCATATGAATTAATTATTCATAATGGTAATAATATAAATAAACAAAGAAAAAAAAATTTATTAAAAGATATCTTAAACTCATATACAAATTTTGAAATCCCTGAAGGTAAAATTATTAGAATGATTTATTTAATAATATTCCAATATAAATTTTCACTTCCAGTAATATATAAAGTAATAAAAAATATAGAAAGAAAATATTTAGAAAATATTTGTAATGCCTTCACTGTTATGTCCAATATTTATAAAATGAAAAACATGGAATTTAATTATAATATTTTAGACAAAATGAATGAAAAAATAAAAATAACACGAAGAATGAATATGGAACAATTAATTGATATTGGAAATGAAACTCGATTTATAACAAAATTTTTCTATTTAGATATTATGAAAAATAGAGAATTAATTGCTAAATTTATTCAATATATTATAACAAATGACTTAAGATTTATTCAAAATCCTTAATTTTTAAAGTTTTTATAACATTTTTATTATACGTAAATAATAAAAAAATGATAAAATAAATATATAAAAATATATATTTGATGTTTAAGTTAAAAAATAATATAATAAAATGGAATTAATAATACCATTTATATCATCTTTTTTTGTAGATCTATTTTATTCATCAAAAAAAAATGGGACATCAGTAAAAAAACAATCAAACTCTAATATTAATAATATTGATTATGTAAATATTGATATTGATATGGATAATGAAAAAGATTTTATTTATAGATTATTATTTGATTTTAATTCACGGAAAGGACATTTAATAAAAGGAATATATCCACAATTTATATCAAATATTTCTTTTAATTTATTTTTACAAACTACAAGTGCTGCATTTATTTTTACTTCTTTTTATAGAGATACATCTATTAAAAATATATATGAAAATTTATTTAAAATAGTAATATTAAATTTTTGTTTTTTAAATATATATATGAGTTTATATCATATATATTTATATTATTTTCAAAAAAATAATAAAAAAAAGATTATTGAAAATTATTTATATTTAATTAATTCTTATTTAATGCAATTTATGTTGTGCATAATTTTTGCACCTAAAATTTTTATGGATTATAGAAATAATAACTTTTATTTTTCTAATGGATTTAATTTATATAATATAACAACTTTAGCCATTTTTTTAACAAATACATATGATTATATTGTTAAGAATTGTAAAAATTTAATGGTATATTAATAGCAATAAATATTTTTTTATTACTTTTTTTTTTATAAAAATTTTATAATAAATATAATATTTTTTAATAAAATTATTAAAAATAATTAAATTTTTTGTTTATTTAGGATATTATTTTAGGTATTCTTTTAATGGTTTTCCATATGAAGATACTCTTTCATTTAATTCTTCAATTAACTGAATTTTTATATTTTCTGCAAATTTATTTCGATAATACTCAAGTTCTTTTTCAAAAACTTCATCCATATTTACTAATTTTTTAGGAAAACCGTCTTCAAATTCATCACTATCTTGGTCATAATCATATTTAATATAATGACCAGGATATATAGTTATAGGTTCTTCAAGATTAATATTATCCAAACATAATTTTTCTAAAAATTGTTTTCTAATTTCTTTTAGAAAATCAAACTCACCAACTTCTTCATAATCCTCAAAACAACCTTCATAATAACAAAAATCAGGAATATTATCAATAGTATGACTTCCTAATAATAATAAATGATATGAAGTGTAATTCATCATTTGAAAATCATCTTCTGTATATGGTTTAATTAGGATTTCAATTGTTTTTTCATCGATAATTTTAAAATTATTTTTCCAATCATTTCCACCAAAAGCGTCATATGTATAATTAGCATGAGGATTAAAATATGTTCGAATAATTAATAAATCACGATTAATTGCTTTTTCAATTTCATTTAAACAATCATTTAATTTTTCCTGATCAATCGTTCCTTCATTTATTTGAATAGTCACAGAAATCAAATTATTTACCCAATCATCATTTCCATATCCTTTTGAAGGATCATATATGAGTGAATATTTATCAGTTGTTATTGTATAACGATTATAGTAACATTCTCCATCACATGTACTATCAAAATACCAAAAAGTATTTATTTCTCTAAATAATTTTACTAAAGAGCATAAAAGAACTTCTTTATCCATTTTTATGAATTAATTAAATATTAATAATTAATTTAAAAAAACAAAATTTAATATTTTATTTAATCATTTTTTATATAATTTATATAAACGTAAGTACTGAGAGCTTTAGCACCGCCCTATAGAGGCTTTGGGGTCTAAAAGACCCTCTGGCGACCTAGAGAATCGTTTAGACGATTCTGTAAGTACCGTAGGTACGGACGTTAGAGAATCGACACGTCGATTCTGTAAGTAAATTTTTATGATTTGCATAATTTTATTTTTTACTATTAATACATTTTTTATATAAATCTTCTTGTATTTGATACATAAGTGAATCTTTTGAGTATTTTTTTAAACATTCATCTAATTCTTCTTTGTATTTTTTACAATCTTCACTTGATTTAAAAGATTTTGAAGAAGATGATGATATATGAGAAGAATTATTTGTAGTTTTTGGACTATTAAAGAAAAAATGATATGGTATAAACCAACTTAAAAAAGAATTGGATGATGACGACGATGACGATGAGGATGGTGATGGTGATGATATTGTTGATGAAGATGTTGATTTTGATGTAGATGGTGTATAAGTAGATGGTCTTGAATATGATGGACTATAAGATGATGAAGATCTAAAAGAAGAAGATGAAGAAGATGAAAATGATGATCTTCCTGAAACTGAAGCGCGTCCTCCTCCTGGCATTTTTGTAGCTATATCTTTATATTATAAATATATTATATTTCTTTATATTCATTTGATCTTATTATAATTAAAAGTTATTAAAACATTATTTTAACAACATTTTGTCTTAAAGAAACATTAAAGAATGGTTTAATATCCATAAGTGCATTCTGCATCAAATTTAACAGTAAAAAACGGTTCAATATCAGGTTCTTCAGTAAGAACACATTCCTCAAGTGTCATTTGAGGGGATTGATCTTGCATAATCCTTCTTGGTCCCTTTGAAATAATATTCATTGTACTTGAAAGAATCAAGAGTCGGTTTTTGAATGCACCTCGGGAAAAATTAGAACCTTCAAATGGAAGATTTTCGCTGATTCTATTGAGTTCTCTGCGAATTTCATCATTTCGTTGAACTAATTGTTGATACTCAATATTTTCAGCATACAATCTATAATTCATAATCATTTCGATTTGTTTCATCTTTCTATTGTTATTTGATACTTCCTCCTTAAGTTCGTCACACCGAATTTTAATTTCCTCACAATGACGAATAATACGCATCATTTCCTCACGGGCTTCATGGATATTATTCGCAATCGAACTAATTTTGATAAAATTTTGGTGGGGATTATATATAATAAAGCACCACGTAAACATCTTAAGTTGTCTTAACATATCGAGAGACAGAGTAGCAGTTGCCATTTTTGTTTTATACCAGGTATAATTCTTGTTTTCAATAAATAATATAAAAACCTTAAATTTGGTAATATATTTTTCAAATTTTTTATTTTTTTTTAATAATGACGAAAAAAAAAAAACTTGAAAAACTTTTTGTCAAAACAAGAATTGTAGTATAAAAATATTGCAAAAAAATATAAAATGGCATATTCGCATCAAATGACATATGATTGGATGATCACTTTGACTCTGTCAGATGGTTGTTTAGTTCAAGTTCATAAATGGACACAAGCTTTGCGATTTAAAGATGAAACGATTGAAATCTTATGTATGGCATGGGATGCTAATGGTATAATGATAGGTGGAGGAGACGATGGATATTCTTCAGAATTTAGTTTTGATCCTTGTATTGGTGAGTTTAAAAACTTACGAAGACTTGAACTTAGACCAAATCAGATTAAAACTTTACCTGAAAGTATAGGAGACTTAGAAAATTTAGAGATTTTAGATATTTCTAAAAACTATATTAGTGTTTTGCCAGAGAGTTTGAAGAATTTAAAGAAACTAAGAATCTTAATTTGTAATGATTGTGAATTCACTTCAATTCCAAGTTGGCTTAATGAAATGGAAAGTCTAGAATATGTAGATTTTGATGATAATCCGATTGAGGATGAGTTTATTGGAGAAAACGAGGATGAAGCTTCTTCTGTAAAGAAGAAGCAACGTCTTGGCTAAGTTTTATCGTCTATATACATGCCTTTGATTTTAATGATTTTTATATAAAATTATATTATATTTTATTATTTATTTATAAAAATATATTTAAAGTCTCACACGAGACTTAATTAATGAAATTTATAATTATTTAAGCACAGACTCATCAAAAAAAGTGAACTTCGTTCATCGATTTTTATTCTAAAAATCGCATGCTTTTTTTTCTTCGCTGCTTTCGCCTCGCTGAAGTTTTAATATTTTCCACATGAGGAAAATATCAAAATCCTCAACCACTTCGCATTTATCAATGCTTCGGGGCGCTCCGCTTCTCGGACTCGGTGCGAGAAAAAAATATATTATAATTTAATTAAAAATATTAAGCATTCATAATACCTTCATCATAGAAAGTATTAAATTCAATAATATTATCGGATATACCATGACAAAAGAATCTTTTATAGGTATTTTGTAAATCATTACTTGTTAAATTTGGTTCTTCGCGGAAAAATAAAACTTGTTTTTCATAACGATTAACTGCAAAAAGATTATTTTTTAATAATTCTATGTCATAATCGTTTCGAGGATTTAAACATATTATTGCATATCCAAAATCATTATTTTTTTTTACAACTTTACCAACAACTCTAAAAATAGAGATTTCTTTTATAGTCCATTTTGCCATTGATTTTAATTCCTCGTCAATATTATCACTAATTTCTTGTAATTTTTCTGTATTGGTAGAAATAGCATGTACTGTTTCGGGGTTACCTTCTTCACCACAAGCATATAATCCATAAAGTGTTTTGACTAACACTTGATTGGTTGTTTCTTTCTCTTGAACTTCTTCCATTTAATTGGTTTTAATTATATTATAAATTTAAAATAAATTAATTTTAATTCTTATTTAATCAATTTTTATTTATTAGGTTTACGTTCTTATTAAAGTTGAAAAACGATACGAGGTGTTAAATAATCGACTAGATCTTTCTTTTTCATATCTCGAATTTGAGCTTTAGTTAATCCAAAAATGGATGCCAAATCTTCAAGAGTGCTTCGCAAATTTTTTGAAATGTTTGTTGGATTATCAAGACTAGTAACTCTAGAACCAGGAATATGGTAACTAAAGTAAGATATACCTCCAATATTTTTTATACAATCATTTGGAATAGTTAATATTCCATTTTCAAGAGTATGTGTTGGATTATTGTAATAGGGCATTTTTTATTGTTTAATTTATATTTTTTATTTATAATTTAATTTTAAAATGAATTATTATTCATTTTTTTTTATTTTTATTTTTTTGATTTACGGTTTTTATTCAAAAACGATACGAGGTGTTAAATAATCAACTAGATCTTTTTTTTTCATATCTCTGATTTGAGCTTTGGTTAATCCAAAAATGGATGCAAATTCTTCAAGAACAACTCTTTGATTTTTTGAAATTTCAACAGAATTATCCATTCTGACCATTCGAGAACCTGGAATTTTAAAACTAAAGTAAGTTTTACCTTCTATAATTGTTATACAATCATTTGGAATAGTTAATATTCCATTTTCAAGAGTATGTGTAGGATTATTGTTATAGGACATTTTTTGTTTTTGATTCAAGTTTTTTTTTTTAAACTTTTGTCTTTTTGCTCCTTTTGAAGCCAAGAAAGATGTAAATTTATTTTATTTTATAATTTAATTTTAATATGAATTATTATTCATTTTTTATTTAGATTCTTCATTACGTTTCATATCATAAAATTTAATTTCAAGAATTGTGTATCTATGTTCATGCTTACTTAATCCTTTTTCTTCACATTCTTCACCATTATCACAATATCCAGATTGGCAACAATCTCTTTCTTCAGGAAAAGGTAAAATATCCTTCCATTCGTCTTCATCAAATTCTTCAAGAACACCTTCAGGATGGTCTTTATATTTATTATATAAATCAAGAGCAATTGCTCCTACACAAAAATCAAATTCTTTAATTGAATCATAATATTTACATTCATTTCCTGAGCAATATCCATCGTGGTCTGATTCTTCTAGACGACATGTTATTTTAACATAAGTGTTGCGGTACATTTTTATGTTATTTTATTTTATTTATTTATAATTTTATATTCTAAATAAAATTATTATTCATTTTTTGTTTTTATGTTTTACGTTTATAAATTTTACTAGCAAAATAGTATAGTTTTACTTTTTACTTCTTTTTTAATTTTTTTAATTCACTTTTAGATTCAAATCCTGTAGTAGCTTTTCTTTTTCCACGCTTTCTAGGAATGATTTCGATATCAAAAACTGATAAAACTTCAGAATGTCTAATAATAGTATAAACAGTAGGTTGACCACCTGTTGCATAATGAACATCTAAATTTTCTATAATAGAAATACAAATTCTAAAAATTAATCCTGCACCAATTGCTGGTTCTCTTGGATAACCTTTAATTAACTTTAAAAATAATCTTATTTTATGAAGAATATTTTTAAATTTTGTTGAATTTTCTGTATTCATATCTCCTGAAGGTAGTTTATATTCATAATTAAATCTTTTAAAAAGAAGTTCAATACCATAAACAAATGGAATTGAAAATAAATTAGGATTTCTCATACATTCTGAATAAAAAAGTTCATATTTTTCAATAATATTCCAAATTTTTTCACAATAATCATCTTGATTTTCATCAATATTTGTGATTGTTTTTGATAATTGATAAATCTCTTTTAAAAGATGTTTTTTCAATGTTACATATGCTGAACTTGTTAAATAAAATGTTGTGCGAGCTTCCTGTAGAAGACGATGTGAATAAAGCTTTTCGTTATCGGTAAAATCTTCACCTATATCTAATTCAAGAAACTCAATTACATAATTTAATCCTAATAACAAAGGATTTGGTTTACGTTCACCTACACGATGTGTTACTTTTATATTTTCCTCCATATTTTTTAGTTTATATATAAAAATTTAATATTTTAATAAATTTTATTCATTTTTTATTTTTTATATTGCATATTATAATTATATTGACAACAAAATCAATTACTTATTGCTCTTCTTGGGCGGTGCACCGACACCTTTGGAAGGTGTGCGCGGTCCCTGCTCCTCCAGCATCATGTGCTCGTCGATGAAGCAGATGCGCGCGTTGCCCCTGCGGATGATGACCGACTGAGTCCCGTCTTTGTTGTTATGGACGTAGTAGTCAATCTGCCTCTCGGTGTAGTGCTTGAAAATGAGTGCCGTCTTGGTCTCAATCTCGGTATCGGAAGTCTTTACTCTCACCGACACAGAGGCCACGTAAACATTCGGAAAGTTGTCCGATGAGCTGCTCATTGTTGTTTTTCAATACATATAAATAATATGCCGATAACTTATAAAAATACCTGTCACCTTTTTTTAATATGTTTTATCAAAAAGGTCTTTATTCTTTTTATAAGCATTTTTATCAAAATTATTTATATCAACATCAATTCTATATTTTTTATATGTTTCATAATACATACTTGCATATTTACCAATAGGAACATCTGTATTTGGATATTTAATATTAGAAATTTGTTCAATGGCGTCACTATAATTATATTTTTCAATAATATATTTGATATAGTCATTAAAATTATTTTCGGTTATTTTATTAAATTTACTCATTTTTACTATTTTATTTATTATATTTTTTTTATAATAAAATTACCTATTTTTTTTAGTTTTTAAAATAATAAATTATTTTATAATTTATTATATTAAAAATAAAAAATATATTTACCATATATGTGGTAATGCAAATATCATTGGAGGTATGGATACTTCAATCTCTAATTCGTTTTTCATAAATAAATTTGCACTTTCATAATTTTGAGAATAAGCTTCATTTATTTGTTCTAAAGTAACTCCTTTTTTTGTATGCTTCATAAGTGAAATAAAATAACATTTTTCATTATCAGGTGTATCATAATAAGGATTTGCATAAACAAAATATACATTTGGAAATTTCTTTTCAATAATGTAATCTAATTCACAAATATCGATATCATTTTTTGTCGCATATGCTTGTAATATTTTATAATCAATTTTCCAACCAAATATTAAACGAGAGTCATAGTCAATACCCATTTTTTATATTTATATATCTATATTCAATATTTTTTTTATTGAAAAGATTCTTTTTTTAATTTACTTATTTTTTAAAAAAAAATAATGTTCTAAATAAATATTATAGAAGAAAAAAATGGTTGAATTAAAAGACAAAACTGTTGAAGAGTTACGAAAAATGGCATCACGAAAAAAAATTGAAGGAAGAAGTAAAATGAATAAAACTGAATTGGTTAGAGCTTTAAAAAAAAAATCAACTACTAAAAAAACTATGAAAAGAAGAAAAATGAGAGGAGGTACTTTATCTGTAAACGATGCTGCTTATTTATTAACAGTTGGCACTCAAACAGAATTTATTTTTGTCAATGGAAATAGAAGTGGTCCTTTTATAACACTAGGGATAACAGATACTGATCCACAAAAATTAATGATACAAGTAGGTGCACTACCTTTATTAATTAATATTTCTCAACTTCATTTTTATGATGGAATTCTTTTTAGAACAGTTTTGACACAAGAAAATAATAAGTTTTATATTGATGAACAATTTTTTGTAGAACGAGTAGGTGACCAAGTAATTTCAAGTCCTATAATATCATATAGAAGAGAAGGTGCTAATTTTAATATTACAATTTTGAGAGGAGATAATGAAGTTGTTGTTTCTTATCCTATAACAAGATTTAGAATTATTGGACAATATATGTATTTGATACCTGAAAATGCAACAGCATCTGCCGCTGCCGCTGCAGCATCTGCACCTAGACAAAGAGAAGCTGCCGCTGCTGCTGCATCATCTGCACCTAGACAAAGAAAAGCTGTTGCTGCACCTGGATATGGACAAAAACCTGCTGTACCTGGACGAAAAGCTATAGCAGAACCCGCAGCCGCAGCAGCTACTTTTACGAATGAAAATAGGTTTGCAGCACTTCAAGCTATGGTTAATGAAGAGAATGCTGAAAGACAACGAGTTTTAAATAAAATTAGACAAAAAAAAGAAAAGAAGGCTGAAAAGATTGCTTTAGCAAAAAAAAAAGAGGCAAATAATAAAAAAGCTGCATTAAAAAGAAAAATGATACAAAATACACAAGGAAGTGAATGCCCTATATGTTTAGAAGAATTAGTTATTTCAAATAATAATTCAAATCTAAATAATCCTAATCGAGTAATTCAACTAAAAAGCTGTTCACATTATTTTCATAAAAATTGTATAGAAGGTTGGTGTCGTGATAAAAATATATGTTTATGTCCTATTTGTAGAACAGAAGTTGAAATGCCTTAAAAAAATTCCTTTTTTTAGCGCTAAAGCTTTAGAAGAAGCTATTTATAGGAAAAATAAAATATATTATAAATTTTTTAAAATAATATTCTAAATAAATATTATAGAATATTAAAAATGACAGAATTAAAAGAAAAAACTGTTGAAGAGTTACGAAAAATGGCGTCACGAAAGAAAATTGAAGGAAGAAGTAAAATGAATAAAACTGAATTGGTTAGAGCTTTAAAGAAAAAATCAACTACTAAAAAAACTATGAAAAGAAGAAAAATGAGAGGAGGTGCTTTGACTGAAGAACAAATTGATATGTTAGTTGCAAGAAATTATAAAACAAATCCAATGACTGTTCGTTATATGGAAAAAGATGGTTCATTTCATCCTAGTAAAAATCGAATCGGTAGGATATTGAGAAGTACACGCGACCCTCAAATGATTGTGATTCAAATATTTTTACGAAACGGAACAATTAGTGACAATCTTTCAAGTACTAATAAAGAATGTTTAACTATTTCAGAAGATGGAAATATGTTAATAGTAGATCATTTTATTTTTGATAGAGGTCGACAAGCCCCTCCACCTCCTCCAAGATACACCGCCCCTCCACCTCCTCCAAGATACAATGCCCCTCCACCTCCTCCACGATACACTGCTCCACCACCCCCTCCAAGATATAATGCTCCTCCACCCCCTCCAAGGTATACTGCTCCACCTCCACCACCGATTAGATTACCTTATAATGTACAAACAGCTTATAGAACATTAGGAGTAGAACCTGGTTTAGATTTTAAAGCAGTTAGAAAAGCTTATTTAAAAATAGTTTTACACAAACATCCAAACAAAGGAGGAGACCCTGCTAATTTTAGAAGAATTCAAGAAGCTTATGAAAAAATAGAACAATATGAAGAAAGTAAAAAATCCCGTAGTACTTTTTTTGGTGGTAAAAAGAAAAAATCATCTACTAAAAAAACTATGAAAAGAAGAAAAATGAGAGGAGGTGCTTTGTCACAAGAACAAATTGATATGTTAGTTGCAAGAAATTATCAAACAAATCCATTAAACATAGATTTTGGAGAAGGTAGTGTTAGACAAATTCTAAGAGTAGATAGAATGACAGGATTTAATCTTGGTAAAATAAGGGTTACATATAATACTCCTTATGGACAAGCAGGTTTAGGAACATCTCCCGAAACATTTAATTTGGTAATGAATGAAGCTGGAGAACCAATCATGTTAAGACGTATACCTATAGAAGTAGGTCCAGTTGTTGCACCAGCTCCAGCTCCAGCTCCAGTTCAATCAAACCGTGTTAATATTAATGCACCTAATCCTCCTGGTATATCAACACATAATGATGGTGAATGTGCTATTTGTATGGAAGGAACAGGTACTCCTGGAAATGTGTCAAATGCAAGAAAAGCTAATCTTGTAAAAATAAGACCATGTGGTCATATTTTCCATCGCAATTGTTTGGACCCAGTAGAAACTGGTCCTGCACATAGAAGAATTTGTGCTTTATGTAGAGCACCTTTTAGACCTTAATATTTTTTTTTAGTTTATTTTAATATATTATTATATAATTATGTATAATAAGAATGAATATAAAAATTGATGATTTAG
>JACCDX010002815.1_pt1 | contig 20459 bp, 17 predicted proteins | sample 7449681 | NCBI WGS metagenome assembly JACCDX01 (sample SAMN15323450, study PRJNA562643) | freshwater metagenome | isolation source: river surface water | place: USA:Blue River Watershed | collected 2017-08-18
GGTACCATCGGACAGATTATGCGTGAAGAGGACATGCCGTTTACATCTCGTGGTGTGCGTCCCGACCTCATCTTTAATCCGCATGGCATTCCTACGCGTATGACGGTGGGTCAGTTCTTGGAGGCAGGCACCAATAAATTGGGGATTGAGCTAGGAGCGTTCGTGGATGCGACACCCTTTACGGTGGATAATCGTATTCCCGACTTGAAGGCTGCGTTGATGAAGATGGGATTTGAGCCTCATGGTCACGAAGTTCTATACAATGGCATGACAGGTGAACAGATGGACGCAGACATCTTCATGGGTCCTATCTACTACCAGCGACTCAAGCAGATGGTAGAAGACAAGATTAACTATCGCGATACAGGTCCTAAGACCATGTTGACGAAACAACCTACACAGGGTCGGTCCAATGAAGGCGGTATGCGTATCGGTGAAATGGAACGTGATTCTCTGATTACCCACGGTATGAGCAAGTTCATTCGCGAGAGTTTCATGGAACGGTCGGATGGAAAAACGCTCGAGTTCGATAAGGAAAATGGTAGGGTTGATACATCTCGCGACACAATCGAGATGCCTTACGCGATGGCACTCTTTACGCAGGAACTGGAAGCTATGCATGTGGTGCCTCGTATGATCACTGAATAAATGTTGCCTATTTACAGGTAAGGAGAATGATAAGAGTATCTAGCATGTCTGACCATATTTACGTAACAAAGCGTGACGGGACTCGTGAGCCTGTGTCGTTTGACCAGGTGCTCCAGAGAGTCCAGCGTCTTGCCAAGGGTCTAGAGCATGTGAATCCTGACCTCGTTGCACAGAAGGTTTGCTCTCAAATCGCAGATGGTATCAAGACTTCTGAACTGGACGAGTTTGCTGCCGAGACCTGTGCCATGATGCAGGCACGGAATCACCCGAACTATGGTCGTCTTGCTGCACGAATTGTGATTGACAATCATCAGAAGAATACTCCTTCTACTCTGCGTGAGTGTGTGGACCGTCTCGGAAAGGATTATCTGGTTTCGCACAACTACATTTGGGATCTGACGGAGCACCACGAGGAACTCGAGAAGATGATTGACTATTCTCGGGACTTTAACTTTGATTACTTTGGATTCAAGACTCTGGAGAAGGGATATCTCCTCCGCACTCGGGATGGAAAGGCGTGTGAGCGTCCTCAGCATATGTGGATGCGTGTCGCTTGCCAGCTTCATGGAAGCACGGAGACTACATCACCTGATTTCGCACGTATCAAGGAGACGTATGACGCTCTGTCTCTAGGTTACTTTATTCACGCAACGCCGACGCTCTTCAACTCAGGTACTCATCACCCCCAGCTCAGTTCGTGCTTCCTGCTGACGATGGATTCTGATTCCATCCAAGGCATCTACAAGACTCTTGGTGATTGTGCCCAGATTTCCAAGTGGGCGGGTGGTATCGGTCTTGCCATCCACGACATTCGTGCCAAGGATTCGCACATCAATGGTACCAATGGCAAGTCGACTGGGATTGTGCCGATGCTAAAGGTGTTTAATGATACCGCGAAGTATGTCAACCAAGGAGGAAAGAGAAATGGGTCGTTTGCAATCTATCTTGAACCGTGGCACGCAGATATCGAGGACTTTCTCCGCCTCAAGCTCAATACTGGAGCAGAAGAAGAGCGTGCCCGCGACTTGTTTTACGGCCTCTGGATACCCGACCTATTCATGCAGAGGGTCGAATCAGACGGGGTATGGAGTCTTATGTGTCCTCATGAATGCCCCGGCCTCGCAGACTGCTGGGGAGACAAGTTCGTCGAGTTGTACGAGTCTTATGAAGCCGCCGGCAAATTCCGTCGTCAAATGCCCGCCAAGAAGCTCTGGCAGCTTATCCTTGATGCCCAAATCCAAACTGGGACACCCTACCTCTGTTATAAGGATGCCGCCAACTCCAAGTCCAATCAGCAAAACCTAGGCACGATTCGTTCCTCCAATCTGTGCACGGAAATCATGGAGTTCACGTCTCCGAATGAGACTGCGGTGTGTAATCTAGGATCTCTTGCCCTACCCAAGTTTGTAGAGAATGGCAAGTTCGACTTTGTGAAGCTGCGTCAGTATACTCGTATCCTCATTCGCAATCTAGACAAGGTCATTGATAAGAACTTCTATCCTACGGCCGAGACCCAAGTATCCAACATGAAGCATCGTCCTGTGGGTCTAGGTGTTCAGGGTCTAGCTGATGTGTTTGCGATGCTACGGTTGCCTTGGAGTTCCAAGGAAGCTGCCGACCTCAATCGCGAAATCTTTGAGAACATCTATTTTGCGGCTGTCTTTGAGAGTCAGGAGATTGCGTATGAGACGCCGGGTGCGGCCTATCACTACCAGTCTATCGGCACGTATTCTACCTACAAGGGAAGCCCTGCGTCTAAGGAGCAACTTCAGTTTGACCTCTGGGGTCAGCAACCGACTCACACGCCCTACCTGGACTGGAAGTCTCTGAAGGGACGCTGTAGTATTTACGGAATGCGGAATTCTCTGCTGATTGCTCCCATGCCTACTGCGTCGACATCACAGATTCTGGGGAACAATGAGTGCATTGAGCCGTTTACGTCCAACATGTATACGCGTCGTGTGCTGGCAGGTGAGTTTGTGGTCGTCAACAAGTATCTTGTGGAAGACCTGATTCGGGTAGGCTTGTGGAACTCTGACATTCGCAGTCAAATCATTGCGAACAATGGGTCTATACAGAACATCATGGGTATTCCTTCGGAGATTCGTGAGCTCTACAAGACGGCATGGGAGATTCCCATGAAGACCATCATCAATTTTGCTGCCGACCGTGCTCCATTCATTTGCCAGTCCCAGAGCCTGAATCTGTTTGTCGCCGAACCGTCTTATTCCAAGATTTCGTCCATGCATTTCTACGCATGGAAGAAAGGACTGAAGACTGGGTGCTACTATCTGCGGACAAAGGCTGTCGCCAAGGCCCAGCAATTCACTGTAGAACCCCCCGCGTGCGTTACTTGCACGGCCTAAGGATTTTTCTATCCCCTCATAAACAAAACAAGATGTCCGCTCCTACTACCGAGATTGTCCCCCCTATGGCTGAGCTGAAGAGTGGCGAGGAGAAGAAGATGGGCGGCCGCAAGGTGCGTGGTGCGACCGTGAAGCAGATGAAGAAGATGCTGAAGAAGGCTGGCCTGAAGACCACTGGCAAGAAGGCTGCCCTGACTCGCCGTGCCAAGAAGGCTCACCTGAAGATTCGCGGTGGTGCCAACGGTGAGGTGGTGGAGGGCCCTGCTGCCATGAAGGGTGGTGCGGCCCTGACCCCCGCTGCCGTGGGTGGTAAGCGTAAGAGCCGCAGCCGCAGCCGTGGCTTCAAGCTGTTTTAAATTGCCTCCGCAATCTCTGAAACAAGCGTAAACAAATCGTCACTGAACCCATAGTGACAACCATTGGACTCTCCAGGCGGGGCCTTACGACTGGACGTGTTCTTCTTATGAACCAAGCTCACAATCACATCCTGGGGCGATACGTCCCGACACATTTGCTCGCGACCGCGAATAAATGCGTTCCCTTCTGCAACCTGCTGGTCAGGAAACTTCTGTTTCTCCCAAAACTCACGCGTAAAACACAGAGTCGCCTCAGATACTCTCTCTGACATTCTCAATACATTCGGCGGTACATTCATGAAGCTCTTCTTGTCGTGAATGTCGTAGCATGGGATTGTCGTGCAAAACACTGCTCCTCTTTTGGGTTCTGTGAGTAGATAGGCTACACGCGTCAGAATGCTATTGTTAGGGTAGACATCATCGTCGTCCAGCATACAAAGCACATCATGGGATGCCTTTTCGACTGCGAGGTTCCGCTTTGCACCAATTGTCATCTTTCCATCACACAGAATATACTTCACATTCGGCAAGTCTGAGACCAAGTCCTTGATTTGGTCATCTCCACCATCCACAATCACCCATTCCAACTTCTCTTCGGGATACGCCTGTGCCAAAAAGCAATACTTTGCAAGAGGGATGAAAGACCTGCGGTCACGCGTAATCGTGATGATGGACACCTTGGGCATATCCTCTTCTTTCGGCAGCACCTTCTCCAGACTATACTCTTCCATTCCCTCAAATGTCGTCTTGATGACGTCGGTAATACGCTCCAGGAATGCTTTGTGATTCGTCTCATACAATCCACGCGATGCTCGAGATATTTCAAGCTTCCGCATGAACTGGGAGGTTGCGTAGGTGATGAGGGTCTCGTAGATGGACTTTTGGTCCACGTCATACAGGTCACCCAGACACTGTGGGTGAGGCGTGCGTTTGAGTTCAGACACCCACAGAATGAACTTATTGTCCTTGGTGATTTCCATAAACGGATCCAGTGGACTGAGCATCATGACGCAACCCGCAGACATGGCCTCGTTGACGGCATGACCGAATCCCTCCGCTGCAGAGAAGCAGATACATAGACCACACTCTTGGAGCAGCTCATCATAATCCTTCTCCTTCATCACCTCCGAATGAAGAATGATTTTGCCCTTGACTTCCTCGGGAACAGGAGGCAGCGGTACGTGCTCGGGAGAATGCACAATGTGGAGTTCAGGGAGACCCTGATAGAGCGTTGGGTCGTGTTTGACAATCCACATGTAGGTCTGAATGAGAGGACGAGGATTCCGCCAAATGTTCTTGCCCACAGGTACAATTGCCTTCCAATAATTCTTCTTCTCGGGCATCACCTTGTCGATGGACGTCCATCCCACATACCGAACCTTCGCAGACCACTCCTCAAACAGCTTCTCGGCTTCATGTGTCTTGACCCAAATCTCATCCACCATGCGAGCGTAGGGCTCCCATGTCTTGTAGGTCCACTCGGGGTTCGGAATCCAGATGTTCTTCTTTGCAAAAAGGAAGAGGGCTGGATTGATGACCTCAATGAAAAAGTTCACCTCTGCCTGCGGGCACTGCGGATAGTAATGTGGGATGTGACGAATCTGTGTCTCCTGACCCAGTGCGTGCACAATCATACCATGGAGGATATGGACGTCCTGCGAGACGCCGGTATCCTTCTTGTGATTTCCAATGATGTTGACTCTCATTTCCTTATACTGGGTTTCGTCTTGTAAGTTTTTTACCACGCGGTGCCTTTCGACAAGTCCGTGGTTTGTTCTGGACCATTCGTTTCCATGATTGGACATCGCGAGGGGCACAGGGACTCAGTGACACAAAACGGTCACGAAACCACTCGGTTCCGATGGGTAGAGACGAGACCTTGATGGGAGTTTCATTATATTTGTCGTGAAGAAGCGTACATAATGTTTTCATCTGTTCGCTTTTGTATCCATACAGCGGGTCAGTAGGGTCTGAGCAAAAAACATCATCTTCAATGCGAAATGTAGTTCCATCCCAAGTCACACCTCGGATAGGACGAAACTCTTCCCACGCAGATTCCCATACAAACCAATACTTCTTGTACTCCAAAAACACCTTGTCTCGGAATTCATACAACATTATCCAGTCTAGATAAAGTATACACCACAAATCAACGAGAGAACTCTTCTTCATCAGCACTATTCGCCTTCTCCATGTTCTTCTTCATCCACGTATCAACAAACGTCTTGACTGCCTCGTTGTGGTAGTAGAAGATGATGTCTACCCACGTTTCTATTGCGAGCATATCATATTCGTGTATGTTCCAGTTCAACGGGTCTTCCATTGCCTCGTGGTCGTCGGTCTTGTAGGGTTCCTTGTCCTTGTGAAACGCATATCGCACACTACATCTTACTCCAATCTGCTCGATATATGCCTTTAAGCGTTCCAGTTTCGTAGCATACGCAGTTCCGTCGACTGTTTCCATATGTGCCTTCATCAACTCGTCCTTTGCATCTAAGAGTTCTTTCCAAACACGATTTGACTCTTCGCAGTGAAACACAAACGCCTTATCCAACTCGTCCACTCGCTTCTGTAGTTGCTCCATACCATCCTATTCTCAATCTTCCATGGTTCCGTTTTTAAAAGAAAGACTTGAGTTCACCTGTCCGCGTGCCGTATACGTGCGTATCCAGAGGACGTGAAATAGGAGCAGGGAAGTCCAGAATGTCCTTGCGATAGTAGCGATAGGCTTCTACCTCAACCGCAATGCGATTCGCACAAAAGGCTACGACACGATCATTAAGCTGATCCAAACTCTCACCCGCATACTGGAGATAGTAGCTACGCATCACCAGCATCAGGTCTACATCGCTCTGACGATCAATGTCGGCATTCACCATACCACGCACGGTTGCACGAATACGGTCCTGAAGACGGTCTACGTTCTCCTTACTGAAGAATGCCTCGTTCACTTCCGTCGAACTGTGACGATAATGAATGCGTTCCTTCACCTCGGAAGATGCCATGCCAGGCTCAGGTGCAAACAGCACAGCAGGTGGAATAGATAGCCGAGTATCTTGGTCAGACAGAGGTAAGCGACCCGTATGTTTAGGTGCATTGGGAATCGCAGTCTGTGTAAAAAAATCTGCTAGGCTATTCGCCCAAGGAAAACTACTTGTCCAGGACATCTTTGTTATCGGGGCACGACAATCTTCCCGCCGATTTTCGATGTATCTGGTTCTACCATCTCAAACTCTAGTGTATACACGGGCTGGAGCGTCGTATTCAAAAATGGCATATTTGAACCTGCGAGAACGTTGGGTTCCAATATGTTTGAACTCCCTTGGTCTATGGAATTTGGAAACGAGGGAGCCGCATTTCCGTTCGCGTCCACTGTAACAAAGTTCGGAATAATAAACCCGTTGTACGACGCTACATATGGTGTAGTTCTTGCTGTTGTTGCATCTCGAGGTCGGTAAATACCGTTGACATCCTTGACATAGTCGAGCAACTGGAGTACGGGAAATGTTACATTGGACAAACTGCGAACAAAGGATGTTTTCTCAGGATTTAAGACGGCAAGAATGGGTGACTTGAGCATATCAGCAATCGTATTCGGATAAAAGGTGACACGGTCGCCCACACGCAACTCATTACTACTGAAATACTGGAAGGAACCTGTGAAACACTTGAGATACATCTTGTTGTCGGATGCCTGAATGAGAGATATGGTAAGGTTGTCGTTCTGCGTGAATGTCGTGCCAATAGGGTCTGTGATGGTAATTGCAAGCTGCTTCAGAGTTGTGATTGGACTCTGAAGGTCAAGTGCCTCGGACCCCCACGGCTCATAGTCATATTGCTGAACACCCACACTTACTTGGAAATCCGTCTGACTTCTCTGCTTCTGTGTCATCACCGAAAAGGACCTACGCATCGGTTCGTTACCTCCCACATACTGTCCGTAAAACTCGTTCAGGTTGAAGAGCAAATAGGGATACGTTGCAAAGGTAGAATACGGCTTACCTACGAGATTTGCCTGAATAAAATCACTCGTTGATGCGTCAGTGCTGTTGGCAGATGCGTCAATGGGAATACTCAGAAACTGACGCTGAGGAAGTACAGCACGCACCAGACGAATCGACGCAATGTTGGTCGCGTTGCCTGAACTTCCAAATCCATAACCGGATGGTTGGATGAGATATCCCGTGTCGGTTCCTACAGGAATGCCTCTGGGAAGATTAGGATTGTAAGGCGGGTAAAATACATTTGACGCTCCCACAGACAGTGTCCATCCGCGTGTATTGGGAACACCGACCAATGGAGGATTGTTGCTAGCTTGTTCAACCGCAAAGGTAGGCACGAACGGATTGTTGGAATAGACAATCGGATTACTGGCAAGTGTAGACTGACTTCCAAATGTAAAAACAAGATTGGTGTAAGGATTGGGTTGTTTCACCCAGTCACGCTGCGACGCATCGATAATAATGTATTTTTTGGAGACGCGAGTGACAGGAACATCTTGGACCGTCGAAGGGTCAAGACGCGTGATTTCTTCTTCCTCTGTGGTCTGTGGTACTTCCACCCGATTCGTGGGAACTGTAGAGTTAAACGTTTCAATCATACGATTCGTGTAGGCTGATTGAAGGAATCGTTCGCGTGGGTCGAAATTGTAGGATTGGCGTGCAGCTGCTTGCTCACGCATCATAATAGAAGCATAGTCGCTCATTGTTTATAGGACGGACAGTTCGCTAAGCCACATGTCCGCAGCCTTGAGTGAACGCAAACGTTCGATTTCGGCCTTCAACTCGGCCAACTGCTTCTCGTGCTTGGCAATCTGTTCTGCTGTAAAGCTGCTCACAGGCAACTTCATCAGATACTCAAATCCATCCTCAATCTTGACATACCCGCCCTTGACAAACAACTCATCGCACTCAACTCTAGACTTCTTCTTCAGCACAATCGTAGGAACATCCGCAATCTGGTCTCGAATAAACTTGACCACATTCTCGTGATAGGGCAGTTCGTTCTCCAGAGCCTTGATGGTGTGAAGACGACGCTTCTCATACAGAGCCAGTCGCACATCAGCATACTCCTTCAGAATGTCGTTGAGAGTGTTGTATTTGGTGATGACACCCTTGTGGTTGAAGGCATGCATGTTGGTCTTCTTCGCACGGAAGACTAGGGAGTTCTGGAGAGTGGTGTCATCCATACCCTTGACCAGAATGTGAACATCCTTGTCGGTAGACGTGTCCTCAAAGTCCTTGATACGACCCTCGGCCAATTCCTTGTCCAACCACTCACGATAGTCCTGCGTCCATGTGCCAGGAGGCAGTTCCGTAATGAGATACTCACCTTCCTTGAGCTTCTTCCAATTACCAATCGCAGCATCGCCTCCCGCAATCAATCCCTTGAATCCCTCAAAGTAGATGGGAATGTATTCATCCAGAGCACCCGCACTTCCCTTTAGCCAATTCGTCAGCATAGTCTTCAGCTTCTTTGGGTCACATGGAGGAACATAAGTGCTATATCCAGTGCCAATACCACGAGCACCATTAACCAGAAGCATGGGGAGGACGGGGGCATACCACTCGGGCTCCACAGGTGTTCCGTCATCATCTCTGTAGCTAAGCACCGGGAAATCCGCAGCAGGAACTAACTTCTTCACGATGGGCTGGAGGTAGGTGTGGATATACCTCGGCGACGCAGAATCCGAGCCTCCCTGAAGACGAGTTCCAAACTGTCCCTGAGGCACCAGCCAGGGGATGTTGTTGGCACCCATGAAATCCTGTGCCATACCGATGATGGCCTCGTTCAGCGATGCCTCACCGTGGTGATAACCCGTGTGCTCGGAAACATAGCCTGCAAACTGGGCTACTCGACTCTCCGACGTCAGATTACGCTTCAGTGCCGCATATAGAATCTTCCGTTGCGAGACCTTGAGACCATCCATGACGCTTGGGATGGCACGCTCCAGATTGTAGTTGGAGAAGTGGATGAGGTCCTTGTTGACAAAGTCGGGATACGGAACCCGTGTGCCAGGAGGGACTTGTGCAGACTTGTCGTAACTCTGAAGCCACAGCTTGCGATCATCGGCACGCTTCTTATTGAATGCCAGATCGATGGCCTCATCAGACCCCGGCACGTAGGTGAACTGAACTGCCTGAGGCTTGGCAAAGTAGTCCTTGGCCTCATCACGTGTAGAGGTACCCAATCCCTTGTAATACTTGACCTTGTATCCGCGTGCCTCATCCGTCTTCTTCCACTGCTCGTAGTCATACTGGCTGTAGAAATTCTTCACCTCCTTCCCCTTGGTGGCCTTGACAATGGGTGTCGCCATGTAAGTGAGGAATCCAGGAATCTCGCAGAGTTCATGCCAGAGTTCATGGAAGAGGTTGATGAGCAGTCCACGGATGTGCGACCCATCATAATCCTGGTCCGTCATAATCATAATGCTCCCATAACGAAGCTCCGACACATCCTTATACTTCTTGCCGGACTGCAGACCCAGAATCTTCTTGAGTTCCGCAATTTCCTTGGTATGCTCTACCTTAGAGTCGGAGGTGTCCTTCACATTCAACACCTTACCCTTGAGAGGATAGACACCATAGAACTTTCGCTGGTCCTGTGACAATCCCGAGAGTGCCATGGCCTTTGCCGAATCTCCCTCGGTCAGAATCAGTGTGCAGTCCTTGGACTTGGTAGTTCCCGCGTAGACCGCATCATCCAATTTGGGAATGCCGGTAATGCGACTCTGCTTGCGTCCGTCAGTCTTGGTATTGTCCTTGGCATCCTTCGCTGCCTGTGCCTCCAACAGAGTCTCTACGATCGCCAATTTGGAGACGAGCTTCTTCAGGGTATCCTCCGACAGCTTGGGACTGCTTCCAAAGGCGGACACCTTGGTGGTCAGCGTTTCCTTGGTCTGGGATGTGAAGCTGGGGTTCTCAATCAGACTCACCAGGAACACGGCAAGTTGGTCCTTCACCAGGCTGGGCTTCACCTTGGTCTTCTTCTTGGTTTCCATATAGTCCACCAGGTAGTTGGTGACTTGGTTCACCACGGCGTCTACATGTGTTCCGCCCTTGGACGTCCAGATGCCATTCACAAAGGACATGTTGAAGGCACCCTCCGTAGACTGACCAATCGCAATGTGCCACCTGTCGTTCGGTGACTCGTAGACCACATTCTCAATGCCATAGGACTTGGCATACTCGAGCAGACTACGACACTTGAGTGTTTCGCCGTTCAGCACGACCTTGACATCCTTTCCTACCGTCATCGCGAGATCCCACACACGCCGTTCAATCAACTTCATCATGTCAGGCGTAATCTCGCTCATTCCAAACCGAGCAAAGTCAGGCTCCCAGCGAATTGCCACGGAGGACTTGGTCTTGGCTGTCTTAACCTTGGGCTCACCGATACGGGTCATGTTGAGGGAGTAGGTCTGGTCGTAGGACAACTTGCGAGGCCCATCCACAATCATCACTTCCATCTGCTTGGCAAAGATGTTGACCAGCTTGACTCCGTAACCATTCTTACCACCGACTAGCTTCTTCTCCTCTGCGTCGTAGTTCGTAGACGTCAGGAGTTCCGCAAAGATCATCTGGGGCACCCAGACCTTGTGTTCCGGATGCTGGACCACATCGATGGGTTCGCCGTCATTCTCAATGTAGAAGTGGTGCTTGTCGTAGGAAATCGTAATCTTCTTGACGGGGTGTTCTGAATTGCGTGTGCGGAGTCGGACGACGTGATCGTGTGCATTCACCAGGAGTTCGTCAATCAACTTGTAGAACCCAGGGTTGATGGTCAACTTCGCAGGAACAAAGGACTCGCCCTCACGCACAAACGTCTGTTCCTCGGTATTCTGGATGGAGCCAATGTAGGTATCTGGGAGACTCAGGATGTGCTCCCTGTGGGTCTTCTTCTGGTAGGCCTGCGAAATGTCCTTGGAACTCATGGTGATGTTGATGGTTGTTGCTTTCTGTAAGTTCGTTTTGAAAACGGATACCCCCTACACAGGAATGTGGATTCTTACCATGTATGCCTACTTCCTAAAGGCGTTCATTGATGGGCGGTATACGAGAGCGGAGATTCTCAAGAAGCAGGCAGACTTCAACGCCAACCTTCCTGCACAATTAGATACGATTCTAGCGGGACATACCTTTCGCGTCATTGCTTGTTCGGATGGAGTTATTGTGGAGTCTGATGATGAGGTGGATGGGTTTGGAGGGAGTTCCTTCAACATACGCGTGAATACGATAGAGATTGAGTTTCGAGTTATGAAGACTCCAATGGTATATTGAGTTTTCACTCTGCGAGCGTTGGATATGTAAATATGCCACCGAAGAAGTCATTGCCGGAAGCACCTGTCATTTTTTCACTGAAGCTTCCTGTGGAGGAGAACGCACCTCAGCCTGCGAATGGAGCGACTGAATACTCGGAAATTCTCAAGGATGTTGAAACTTCGCAGGTTGCCGAGCGATTCAACACCGACATCATGAAGGATATTCTGAACAGGACTCGTAGTCCTACGTACAGCAACAATACTGCATGTTTCTGGTGCTGTCACGCATTTGGTTGGAAGGCATGTGTCCTTCCTATCTCCTATGATGCATATGAAAACATGTACACATGTGAGGGGCATTTTTGCTCCCCCGAATGTGCCATGGCCTATTTGTATGCCGACTCGTCTCTTTCCGACATTACTCGTTGGACGCGTCACGCGTTATTGACAGATATGTATCGCAAGATGTATCCGACACGCGAGTTAACGCAAGCACCTCCACGCACAACTCTGCGTATGTTTGGGGGTCCGTTGGATATTGAGCAGTTCCGTCAGTATACCGCAAATTCAGAAGACATGGTCGCAGTTCAGTTACCTCCTCTACGTCTCTTTGTGCCGACTATGAATATTCAGGGTCCTGTTCGTGATGTCAAGAAGTTTGTAGCCTTGTCGCAAGAGACTGTAGACAAGGCATCCAAGGAACTTCGTCTCAAGCGTTCCAAGCCTGTTCATAATGCAACCCTCGATCGATTGGTCACCAAGGATATGACACCTACCGGCGTCGTGAATACTTTCGGGTCTTTCTTGTCTTCCGCTTAGGCTTGCGAGTCTTCTTGGACTTCTTTCCGCGACCGCCAATATTATGACGTGGAACTGCGGATGCTAGTTTTTCGGAAATACGCTCCAGTGCCATTGCTCCGTCTACTTCGGGTAACTCTGATGCGGCGTCTACAAGGGCCTTAATCTCATCGGCAAACCGAGACGTACCCTCATAAGTGCCTCTCATTCGTATAGCATCTGTAATATACTGTTCCACATCCTCTGTCGCAACGTCTCCCATATCATAATAACGTTTGAGGTCGCGGTAGATTTGTTTCTCCTCGTCGGTAAGTTGAATGTCAGCCATTTATATACTATCCACCGAATTCTTTCAATGAACGCGAATGATATTCTGCGAACGCAGATGATGATGAGTTTGGCGAGTGTTCGTAATCCACTCCTCAACATCTTAGCACTCAATCTATTTGACATTGCGACTAAGACATTTCCAGTTTGGTCGAGTTGGAGTAAATCCTTCTGCTGTTCTCGCAAACGATCCAATCAAATCCCATCGTCGGTGGTCAAGACGCCGAACGCATCCATCACATGCGAGCGTGGAGTCTCGCAGCAGAATACAGCGGGGCGTCAGGTTCAGCCCCAGACACTCTATCAGACACGTATGGATGCCGTGGTTCATTATGTGACCACTCGTCCTGAGATGAAAAGTTTGTTGTCTGTCACTCATCACGATTACCTGCCGAATGAATTTGAACCGATTGAGCTGGAGGATGATACCTACTTTGAGTTGCTAGACCTCCAAATTACAGATGGTGCTCCGTCCATCATTAAATTCAAAATCTTCTGCTATAACCATGACATCCAGCACCTCCAAGAGTTTGTGGACAATTGTAATACGGATTACGAGCGTCGTATGGCCAACAAACTAGGTAGCCATCGCTATTTCTTTGACCAAGTGGTACAAACCAAAGTCAAGGGTTCGACGCAGAATCCGCTACCGAATACCCATCTCCTGTATACCAAGACCAAGTTCACTACCAATCGCACCTTCAGCAATGTGTTCTTTGAGGAACGAAATCTAGTGCGAGACCGCACCAAGTTCTTTCTGGAGAACCGTGCATGGTATGACAAGAAGGGCATTCCGTATACGCTGGGTTTCATGTTTCATGGACCTCCAGGTGTAGGAAAGACATCATCGGTCAAGGCTATTGCGAATGAGGGTCGTCGTCACATTATCAATGTCCAGCTTTCCGAAATCAAGACCAAGGCCCAACTCCAGCACCTCTTCTTCAATGACGAGATTCACGTCTACAATGGAGTGAATACGGAGAAGTATACCATCCCTGTATCGGAGCGTCTGTATGTGATTGAGGATATTGATGCGATGGGTGATACCGTTCTGCGTCGGGAGTGGAAGAAGCCTCAGCCTGTCGCCAAACCCAAGAATGAGGAGGATGCGTGGCTGGCACGCGAGAAGGAGACAGAGAAGGAATCGTTGGACTTGTCCTTCTTGCTGAATCTGTTGGATGGAACTCTGGAAGCAAATGGTCGTATTCTCATTATTACCACCAACTTTCCCGAAAGAATTGACAGTGCTCTCATTCGTCCAGGACGTGTGGACATGATTGTCAACTTCAAGAAGTGTAATCGTGCGATTCTGCGTGAGATGGTAGAAGCTTTCTACGAGCAGGAAATTGAGATTCCTGATGACCCGTCTCTGGATTACAAATGGACCCCTGCAGAAGTCAACCAGATTCTCTTTCGTAATTTTGAAAACCCAGTCCAAGCTGTGCGTGAATTGTCGACACTGACTCAAAATGGATTTGCGGAATCTGACGAAAGTGTAGCATCCTTTCAGAATGAATAACTCTCTTCGCGTCAAGGTTTGCTTTGTCATGGATTGTACGGCGTCTATGGACCCATGGATTCATGAAGCCAAGACGCGAATGGTGGAGTTGACGCGTGAAGTCCAGCGTCAGCATCCGATTGCCAACATCCTGACGGCGTTTGTAGGCTATCGGGACTATGGCGACGCAGAGCCGATGATTGTGTTGCCCTTCCAGACTCCACAGACAACGATGGAACAGATTCAGGGTATTCGGGCAGAGGGAGGTGATGACATTGCAGAAGATGTTGCCACCGCGATGGAACGTGCTCTTCATCTAGATTGGGCAGATACGGATGTTAAGATTGTGTTTCATATTGCGGATGCTCCAGCACATGGACTGGATTTCCACGCACCGCACGTATCCGACCGATTTCCTAGTGGAGACCCGAATGGGCTAGATCCACGAGACTTCGTTGAACGGATGTCGTTTCTAGACATTCACTTTACATTTGTTCGCATTCACGCGTCAACCGATACGATGATTGAAGAGTTCTACAACTGCTATACCAAGGGTGGCTCGTTCAAGGTGATTGACTTGAAGCACCAAAGCAGGTTTGGGTTAGAGGTCACGCGTTCTATCGGTGCTTCGATTACGCTCCATTGCACAGCTTCGCAAGCGTTGTGATGTTGTTGACAAAGTCCCATACCACCTTACGATTGTGTGCGTCCAACACAGACCACATGTTCCGCAGTTTCTCAATGGTCTGCTCCAAAGGCTCCTCGCCTTCCGTGTACACCGAGTAGTCCATGGTCAGAAAGAACTTCTCATCTCTATTTTTAATTGTCTCTTCAAACTTGGACACCCACTTCCATGTCTTCTGTGCAACAATCATCGGATTTGTGCGCCGAAAGATAGCAAGCCCCGACAGATACAGCTTCCAATCCGGGTCATCCGGAAATACCTCCTTGATTTGGTTGAGGAAGTCCTCATATTGGTTAAAGAAAGCATCAATATAGATCTTTCTCGACATGTTTTACTGACGCGAGATTCCTTTAAACTCACTCTCACGAGCCTTTTTCATCTGTTCCATACGCGCAGAGATGTCATCATTTCGACCCTGCTTTCCCCCGTCGTAGCTCTGCTTTGTCTGAGGCTCGGGAGCAGTTGGGGTTCCAGTAAACCCAGACAAGAAGGTGTACTGAAGCTGGTCAGAATCCATGAAATTGTTCGGAGTCGTCCAACTGGAATAACTATCGGACAGAGACCCCTTGCCCTCGAAGGACCATGCCTGGTAGTCACCACCCGCAGGAGCACCGCCAACAACTCCACCTGTCGAACTCGTCTGTTGCACAGGCACCTCGCGACGAGCCGTGACAGGCTTGGAAATGTAGGAATAAATGTCCTTGCCAATGTAGACATCCTTGGATTCGGGGAGATAGAGCGTGGGTACACTCTTCAGAAACGACGGGAGTTGCTGACGCTGGTATCCATCAATGTAGACAATGCGACACAACGAGTCCTTGTTCAGTGCCTTGAGTGTCTCCAGAATCTTCGCAGAATTGGGACAGCGATTGCTGACAAACAAAAGAGGTTGATTGTTCATTGCTGGTCCGTCCGATAAAAAACGTATAGACAATAACGAGAGAAGTATACAAGTATGGAGAACGTGAGAACTTCGCTCAATGGCTATCGGCTCGATGCCGAACTGAAGAACGTGCCCGTTTCGTTTGTGAATGCTCTACGACGCATTCTTCTTGCAGAGATTCCTACAGTGGTTGTGACGAATGTTCAGATTCTGGAGAACTCGTCGTCGATGACGCATGAGATGATTCGCCATCGCACAGAGATGTTGCCTGTGAATGTCAGGGCAGAGGAGGTTGCAGTTGTGCGGGATACCAAGTTGGAGTTGCGGGTAGTGGCAGACAAGGAGCCACGTGAGGTAACATCCGACGACTTTGTAGCTACAGGCCCTCGCGGTGAGATTCTGCTGAAGGACCGTGATTTGGATACGCCTCTACTGTTTATGGTTCTGAAGCCCGGAGAGAGCATTCATATCAAGGCGAACCTGATGATTCAGACGACCAAGGCATCACAGGTCTGCATCTCTACTTTCCGGAACCACATTGACCCCGAAATTGTCAAGGTAGACCGCGACACATTTGTCGCACAGGCAGGTGATGATCCCGCAGCTCAGCGTGAGGCCGGTCGTATCTTTGATACCTTTCATATTCAGCGGTGTTTCAGTCGAGACCCCAAGACAGGCCGTCCAAACTGGTTTGACTTGACGGTGGAAAGCATCGGTGTCACTCCTGCTCGCGACTTGGTCAAGAAGGCAGTCGAAGTTCTACAGGAGAAGATTCAGGAGTTTGTGAAGCTTCCTGTTCTGCGTGAAGAAGAGGGCTGGTATCGCATTGAAGTTCCGGGCGAGACACATACGCTAGGAGCTCTGGTTCAGGAGACGATTTATATTGCCAACACAACCGAGTTTGTCTCTGCGGACATTGGGCATCCGCTTGTTCCGAAGCTTGTGATTCGGTTCTACAGTAAGACGTCGAGTCCCGAGGCTGTCATGGAGAGCTTTCAGAAGACAGCGTCGGCTCTGTGTGAGAATGTTCTAAGCACAGTATAATGGAATTCTTCAACTTTGACCCAAGTGACTATCAGGTCTTAGAAGACATTGAGTTTGATGAGACCATCCAGCGTCCGGAAAAAATACGCTTTTTTACATTGACGGAACAGACTTCTGATGCGTATGAAAAGCTCCTGCCTCGCGGTCGTGTGACCCGATTTCAGCGTGAAGAGATTCGCAAAGAAATTGAGCGTCTCCAGGAGTTGTATGATGCGTACGTGATTGCTCTTCCCGAGGACTATAGACTTCGCGAGCCTTCCTATGGAAAGCGGTTTTCGTGGGTTCATCCTGTCTATGCGGACGATGAATTGAACTCCTACAAATGGGGAACGCAATACATTCCGCTGTTTGACAACACACGCCAGCCTGGGTTCTATCCAAGATTACTAGCGGCTCTTCCAAGACCGTTTGCCGATGGAGCAGAAGGTCAGCCCTATGATATCCAAGAGCCTACCACGTTTGTTAACAGCCAGGGACAAAATGGGCTACAGGGATTGCCGAAATATCAGATGACTCGTACACAGCATCATGAAGACAAGACGATTTCAGTTGTCAAGGTTCCTGTGGATGGGACAGAGGATGTAGTGCGATTTGTAGGATACTATCTGGACAAGCGTCCGTTGGATATTCCCAATCCTATGGCAGAGCATCCCTTTCTAAAGTCCAATGAGCCGGGTATGATAGATTCGGTTGCTCCTCTGGACGATGTTGTGCCTTCGCTGGATGCGATTCTCACACACGCAGTTCCTGTGACCAAAGATCCGTATGTAGAAGGAGAGAAGTATCTCAAGCTTTATGATGTGAAACTCAAAGACATTCCTTGGTCGGCCTGGAAGTCTAAATTCCCTCCAGTAGAGATTGTGAATGAAGCACCTGCAGGCGAACCCATTGCGTATCCCAAGCCCGCACAATTGGCACCTCCTGAGAATGTGATTGAAGCCTACAAGTCCTCCTATGCTCCCGGTGTATCGGTACGCCTTTGGCTGATGAACCAACTAGATGGTGGCAATATGATTCCCGAGCTACTGCGTTCGCAAGTGATTGACAATGGAAGTGTAGAATCGATTCCCGCAGTTGATTTGGAGCAGGCAGCCTATCCTGAAACGACGATGGAAGAATGTATGCTCATGGGCAAGTCTTTTCCAGACTTTTTGATTACAGGAAATCTGCGTCGAACGATCCAAGGAGACAAAATCAAATACCAGTGCGTGCCCCTGGAGTTTGTCAAACAAGAACGTGCTCGTGTTGGATATCTCAACCGCAAACCTTGGGCAGAAACGACCAGCGATGACATCAAGAAGACATACATTCGCAGGTTAGAAGAAATTCGTCCCGTTGGGGGTCTCAAAGAGAAGGAAGAGGTTGCTCCCAAGACAGCCCAGCGTCCTGATTCCGTTCGTCGTTCCGAAGTCCTGGCAATTCTAGACGACCCTCGTAGATTTGCGGATGACAAGCTCCGAGACATCCAAGAGATTCTTCGTGAAACGTCCCTGACCAAAAACATCTATTCCGACATGGATGGCCTGTTTGTCGCATGTGCTCATACGCTTGCGATATTGGGAGGAGACCTTGAACGTGACCGTCTGAAGTTCTACGAGACGTGGACGGCTCGTGTGAGTGGGTTCCGCGTCTGTAAGTTTTGCGGTGAGCAAATCAACTCTGATGTCTTTGTTGACCAAGCTCAGTTTGACGAGGATGGCATGCTTATCCGTCAGAGTCAAGCGTTTGAAGACACGACGTTCCACGGTGCAGGTGTGCGTAGTTTTGCAAAGGGTCTGGAATCGCTACGTCCTCTGTTTTTGGATAGCAGTCCTCACGATGATATGGTCTTACTCATTCTGACGGTCCTACAAGTGCTTCCTACCGCAGACAAGTTGGAACCTCTCTTGAAGTTTGGTCGGTCTGTTGCAAACATTCAGTTCAGCAAAGGAACTGCAGACCAGATTGCGAAATTCACGGGTATTACAGGTATCGCAACAGCAGCTCTGTTGCTCCAGACACACATTCCTCGTCTGATTCCTCGTCGTTCATTTGGTACGAAACCTCTTATGTTGACTGGGTATCCTCGCGACACTGCCACTCCAGGAGACTACACCATTGCAGATACACTGGTTATGGTATTGCGAAAGACGTTTGAGAACTTTCCAACATCCTTCAAAGGTCCCGCACAGCAAGCAATTCGTGGTGTATTGAACAAGCCAGGTGAAATCAAAACTGCAGTCAACAATCTTTTGTCGGCAAAGAGTCCTCTTCTTAAGGGATTGGCCAATCTTCCCTCTCCTGTTCCTGATTTGCTGACGAGAGCAAAAGCATACACCGCAGAGAACCCGCCCATTGTGGAAGTGCCAAAGACATTGATTCCTGTAGTAGCCCCTCCAAAGGAACTGGGTGTCATCCAGTCCTTCCCTGATTGTCCCTCTTCTCGTGTGATTTGGACCAGTGGCAGAGCTCCTCAGGTTGTTCAGGGAACTGTAATGCTCCGCAGTGGCATTCAAAGTAGTCGTAAAAATCAAGTATTCCCTTCTGTATCGGAACGTATCGAGCCCACACCCACGCCCAAGGAGGAGATTCGCAGCCGTCTCGCAAAAGAGCGGGGTATTCAAGTTCGTATTCCCATTCGTGATTCGTATGTTACAAATCTCGCGATTGCGTCTCGTATTGCAGACATGTTTGAGATGGAGGAACCCGTGCGAAGCGTAGACCCAACGCAAAGTGAGTCTATTCTGCGTGATGTGTCGCGGGGCATTCTCGCAGAGACACTGTCAAATATTCAAAAGGACCCTGTCAAGCGAACCAAGCTGGAGGAACAGAGAACGAAAGACATCGCTCTGTATACACTGACGGCAGACTACAAGGAAGAGAAGGCGAACGTCAACAAATTAGTCGCATCCGAACGTATGCGGTTTGTCCAACGCATGGCACAAAAGTCAGATGCCGAACGCGAAGTCATTCAGCAATTGCTCACGATTGGATTGGCACCCTACATCATTACACGTAGCGACCGTGAGGAATTGGCACGAGAGGCTGAACGTTTACGTGGAGAAGTCTATCGCGACGAGACTCTGATTCAGGAAGGCGATGACGATGTAGGTGTTGGTCAGCCACGTGATCAGTTTGAGCAAGGAGAAGAAGGTGTAGCAGGCGTAGATTATGGAGACTATGGCGATTATGTGGCTATGCCCGGCAATGATGGTCGTGACCACGAACAACCGCAGATCACCGACGACCCCGAGCGTAGCATTTAAAGATTTGGAACGGTGTGTATTCAATATGCACTGCTTCACTCTTCTGTTCACTCGTGCCGGTCAGACATCTGCTCAGGATGACAAGATTGTTGTGACGACGCACCCTGATTCTTCTGACATGTTTCAGGTCACGTATTCTACGCCTGAGCTGCGAAATGCGAAGAAGTTCGTAGCAAGTTTCACTGCTGTGCTGGATTATGCGAATGACATTCTGACGAGTATGAAGCATGATACGGACCCGTTTGAGCGTATTCAGGTAGGAACGTCTATCCACCCACTTGTGATGTATCATGTTGGGGATATGGACGACTTTGCTACGCGTGATATCATTATGAACATGCTGCGTGAC
>JACCDX011871818.1_pt1 | contig 20456 bp, 17 predicted proteins | sample 7449681 | NCBI WGS metagenome assembly JACCDX01 (sample SAMN15323450, study PRJNA562643) | freshwater metagenome | isolation source: river surface water | place: USA:Blue River Watershed | collected 2017-08-18
ATTGCGACCTTATGTTATGTATGGGATAAAAAACCTGATATGTCTGCGGTGATCATGACTACTAAATCAGCTTTGAACCAATGGGCAAGTGAATTTAATAAATTTACCAGCGGTGGCATTAATTGCTTTGTTGTTAGTGGGGATAAAAAGAAAAGACAAAAGGTTTATGATGCTTTCTTTGCTTGTACAGGCGTTAAGGTTCTTATTCTAGGATATAGGACGGCTGTTAATGATTTTGAAACACTACAACCTATGCACAGCCATGTTATTGTATTTGATGAAGCGACAGCCTTTAAAAATGATACTGCTCAAGTTCATCAAGTCTGTTCTCATTTATCAGGTAGTGCAGAAAAGGTATGGTCTTTATCAGCTACCATTATTAAAAATAGACTCATGGAAGCTTGGGCAATCTATAAAGTAACAGTGCCGGGATTACTACCTAATAAAACTACCTTCATGTCTAATTATTGTGTATGTGTAGATAAACAGATAGGTAAAAGAAGAATTAAGTTTGTTGTTGGACATCGTAAAGCAGATATAGAAGCTTTTAAAGAAAAGATCGATCCATTCTTTGTAGGTAGACCTAAACACGAAGTAGCGAGTGAATTGCCACCATTGACTACAAAGAGAATTGAATGTGATTTATCAGATGTTCAAAGAGCAAAGTATAAAGAAGCCTTGAGTGGGTTACTTGAGAAGTATAATGCTAATACAGGGGAAATAGAGCAAAAAGAAGTAAGTAAATTGACCGCAGTCATGTATTGTCAACAAATCGTAAATCATTTAGAGCTTGTAGATGGTATAGGTGATAGTGGTAAAATGGAAGCTTTATTTGAGTTATTAGAAGGTGATGATTTAGAAGGGGAAAAAGTTATTATCTTCTCAAGGTTTAGAAAGATGATAGATATTCTAGATAGGGAATTGAAAGCTAAAAATATTAAATCAGTAAGAATCACAGGTGGGGAAAAAGATGAAGAGAGAAAGAAATCTCAAGAGTCTTTTCAAGATGAGAAATCAGATGTGAAAGTGGTATTAATAACAATGGCGGCGGCGGAAGGTGTTAATTTACAATTAGCCAAAGCAGTGATTTTTTATGATAGTCCATGGTCCGCAGGGGATTACCTACAAATTATAGGTCGTATGATTCGTATAGGTAGTATACATGATCGTGTATTTTGTTATCATTTAGTTTGTCCAAAGACAATAGATGATCGAGTAATGAAAGCATTAGCGAGTAAAATGGATTTAATAGAAAATGTTTTAGGAAAAAGACTAAAAAATGATGCGGAATCAGATAAGATACAAGGAGTATCTGACACAGAACTCAAAGATATTTTCAATGGCTTATTAGAGGATGCAAAAGAAAATGACTAAAGTTTGTGATAAATGCGGTGGGATAGGTTTAGTGCCTAGTGGTAAATTTTATAGGGATGAACCTATCATGGCGCAATGTTCATGTGTATTCAAAATACATTTGAAGAATCAATGTGAAAAAGCATGGACAGGATTAAGTCAATTCCCCGCTAAAAAGACAACACCTTTAAAGGGAAAGTTAAAAGAGAACATTATTATTCATGCAGAGAAGAATGATCTTTGTACTCATTTAAAAGGTGCGATCTTTTTAGAAAAGAATCCAAGTCTTTTTATTAAGGTGGTGTCTGATGCTAATCTTATGAGTGCATGGCTATCAAATATCTCTTTAGCACAGAGCGATATTGTAGACCCTGATTTCACAAGAGAAATAACAGTAAGGGGATTAGAAGATATGGCTGAATCCCCAGCATTATTAATTGTAAGATTAGGTGTTAAGATGGCAAGAAATTCAGCTATGCCTGAAGTCTTAATAGAAACCATTGAATTAAGACAACATCTTAATAAACCTACTTGGATAGTGGTTGACCCAAATAGACCATTATGTGAAGGACATATTGCATGGTCAAGGGGGGTAGATGATGTATTAATGGGGTGGGATAATATAAGATTAGTAGAGCAAACCCAAGAAACAGAAAACAAGAAACTTCCTACACTTAAATTTTAAGGTTACAAATGAAAATATTAAGAAGTATTTTACCTGATCAAAGACTAGGCGATGATATTCATCAAATGCAACAAAACTATATGGCTTTAAGAGAAAGCATTTATAATTTTGAAACCAAAGAAGATAATGCGATATGGTCTTACATAAAAACATTTATGTCAAATCATGGGCATTTACCTGATCAATTAACCATCATTCAAAATTTTGAAACTCAAAATGAATTTGAATGTGCAGATCGAGTAAGGTCTTTAGCATCAATAACACCAATCTATAAAGGTAATTTTTTAACAGAAATTGAGAACCTTGTAGAAGAAGCTAGGATTATTAAGTTATCTAATACCATTACAGATGTTAAGACCATTATTAAGAATGGTTTGCAAATTAAAGAGAATAAGCATACTACCATCCTTAAAGGTGCAAGAGATGCTGGTCGTTTTTTATCTAATAAACTTGTAGATGTAATGACACCTACCTTTGGTTCTAAATTAGGTGGGGAAGTCTTAACAGATATAGACGATCTTGCAGAAGAATACACTAAAGCAGAAGAAGCTGGTAGAGAAGTAATCCCTACAACAGGGATTAAGATTATAGATGATGCGATAGGTGGTTTTAGAAAGAAAGAGTTGTATATCCTAGCAGGGTTTACAGGTCATGCTAAATCTAAAACAGCTTTAAATTGGGCGTATAGTCAAGCGACATGGGATAAGACAAATACTCTTTATTTCTCATTAGAAATGCACTATCCCCAAGTAAGAAGATCAATTTATTGTATTCATTCATGCCATTCTAAATTTAAGAATATAAGATTAGCATTAGGATTACAAAAACCTAATGTAGAAGTCTATGAAGGTATAGACCCTTCTAAAGTGCGTGGTGGTAAATTAACACCTGAAGAGAAAGACTTCTTTTTTAATCATGTAGTGCCTGATTTAAAGAAATGTAGAGAATCAGGGGAATATGGCGCTATTCATATTGAAGGTGATAATCCTGATAGCTTTGATTTTACTGTAGAAGATTTAAGAGCTAAGGCTGAGTTATTAAGTCAAAAAGATAAGATAGATTTAATAGTAGTAGACCATGCTTTGTTATTGGCGAGTAGAACTAAATATGGTTCTACTACAGAACGATTAAATGAAGTGATTAGAGATTTGAAGAGAATGGCGATGAATTTTAATCGTGGTCAAGGGATTCCTGTATTGTGTTTATTCCAAATTAGTCGTGATGGTTATAATGATGCACTTAAGAAGAATGGTGAATATCAATTAACACATTTATCTTATGCTAATGAAGCGGAAAGAAGTGCGGATATAGTGATAGCGAATTGGTTTGGGAATGATGTAAGAGAACAGAAGCAAATTAAGTATCAGTGTTTAAAGAGTAGAGATCAAGCGGGGTTTCCTACCTTTAATGCAAATATCTTATTCCCAGCAGGTAAAATAACAAATAGTGATAATTTAAGTTTATTACCATTAACAGGTAATGCCAAAGCAGACCCATTAACAGATGTGATTTAATTCATCATAAAGAACTAACTATTATGTGCAATGATAAAGCTATCTTCTCTGTCTATTATGAGAATAATGATATATTCCATGCTAAACAATATACAAGTATCTTCTCTACCCATACTATGCAACATAAGGATAATAGAATTAAAGGTAAAGGTGTCCTTGTATATGAGAACAACATAGCAATTGACCTTAGAAGGTCAGTTGCTATGTTTTCTATCAGGTCTTTACCTAAAGCTAATTGGATAAACTCTAACAATGTATTTATAGGAAAGGAAGATTAAAAATGAACCTTCACCCAATAGCTTTCTTTTTTACTGAAGCAAATGATGTTTATATAGGAAAGGAATAACACCTATGAGTAAAAACCAAATAGCTTATTTTTTTTGTGCAAGTAATGATGTATATCATGGGGTTTTTCAAAGACAAACTTGTTTTTTATCATCACCTTTTTCAGCACCAAGTCTAGCATTTCCTTTAATAGATGATGAAGAAAGTATAAGAAGAGCAGTAGCTTTGTTTTATTGTAGGTCATTACCTAGAAGTCGTGTAAATTGGCTTATTGATTCTGATCGTTTTTTAGGAAGAGATTAATAAGATGAGTAAAAGAGCAGATAGGTTAAAAAATCAAGTACCTTTAGATCAAATCCTAAATGGTTATGGTTATCATGTAAGAACGATAGGTGCAGATCAACAATTCTCTTGTGATTTACATGGTAGCGGTGTTGATACAAAACCTAGTGCTAGATATTACCATGCTACAAAAACATGGTATTGTTTTGCTTGTGGTAAGGTAAGAGATGTAGTAACCACAGTAATGGAAAAAGAAGGTGTTGATTTTGCAACAGCCTGTAGGATGCTAGAAAAGAAGTTTAATTTAAGCGAGTGGAAAGAATATGAGAAGCCTGATACTTTTAAAGAAGTAGATATCTTAGATGAAGAGATAGATTGGCAAGAAAAAACGATAAATAAATTGACAAGAATGACAAAAGAAAAAGTATTATCTTTAAATGAGTGCTTAAGACTTTGGGAAGCAGTAGATTTTCTATTATTTGCCAAAAAGACAGAAGCCGAGTTATGGTTAAAGATATACAAAAAGCTTGAGTTAAAGAATGAATGATAATGAAGATGATGATATTAAGCCTGTTTCAAATGATATTTTCAATCAAGAAGGGTTTGAGTATTTAATAAGTCAACTTGCACAAACCTATTACTTTGGGAATAATGATTTTGATAATGAAACAGAAATCATAAATGTTTGGATAAAATTAGGACAGCTATTAAATGTCTATCATATATTACCGCATCATAAGTTAATAGTGAATAGTGAAGAAGGGGACAAGATATTATCTTATGTTTTATGTTCAAGTAAGAAAGCATTAGAGCATTTAACAGATCATGATATATTTGATGATGATTTAATAGAAGATTCTATACAGGCGATAGAAGAGAAGAAAAAAGGATATAATTGAATGTATAGAGAAAATGGGATGATCTTTTGTGTGATATCTGATGAGAGATATGGGAATCCTAAAATAGCAAGAATAATACCTATAGAGAATCAACATAATTGGGGTGAGTATAAAGAATTAGAAGGGACAGAGTGGGAAAGATTAATACCTGTAATATCCGAAGAGATAATAGATAGAGCATTAAGGGGTGATGCAAAAGTATTAATGCAGAGTGGGTTAAGAGAACCTAAAGGGTGTTTAAAATTAGTGCCAATAAAGAATAGTGTATGTGCGGAAAAGAAAGGATGTCCATCCTATACAAGTAAATGTGATTTTAGGAATAAAGAGTGTCCTGATTGTTTTAGTGTGGATGGGGATATGAGTTTAGTAAAAAGAAATCTTATAGAAGCATGGCGTAGGGGATATATTGTAGTAAGGATGCTAGAATTTTAATAATTAATAAAAGACTTATGTATATAGCAAAAACAACTTTTATTAAGAAAGAAGGAATGAGATGTTACATCATCAACATATCGTAATTCGTGCTTATGTAAATAAGCCACCCATGTCAACAGAAGTGATCGAAGCTTGGTTAAAAGATTTAATTCAAGCGATTGACATGAAGATTTTAAGTGGACCCCATGCAGTATATTTAGATAAGGCTGGTAATAGGGGCTTAACAGCAGTAACTATTATTGAAACTTCTCATATTGCCATCCATGTGTGGGATGAAGCTACACCTGGATTGATTCAATTAGATGTGTATTCATGTAAGGAATTTAACCCTGAAACAGTGTTTAATAAGTTTGCACAATTTGAACCTGTAAGTATGGAATGGTTTATGTTGGATAGGACAGATAAGTTAGCGATCACAGATGAAATCCAAAAGGCTTAATTTTTATTAAATTTATAATTGTATTATTGTTGTATAGACTCAATGGCTTTTCTTTAAAACAAGGATAATTGTATGCCTGTTGTAAAACTCATTAATAATGAAAATAGAAGTCTTAATCCATTTAAGGGACATTTCTTATTGAACTTTAAGATTAAGACAAGAAACGATACCACTAAAGGTAAGATTGAAGGTAAAGGCAATTACCTTTTTAATCAATACCAAACCTTAATTGATTTGGATGATTACCTAAGAGATTCTTTGAAAGAGAAAGTGGAAAAAAGACATCTTGATACTATTAAACAACTTAAATGGGGTTTAGATGAAGAGTTAAGTCAAGCATATCTTTATTATAAAACTTTCTTCTTATTGCCTGAGCATGATGCGAAGCTAGAAGAGATTTGGGTTGATTTAAAAATCAATGCTAAAAAAGTAGACTCATTTATTGAAACTGAATTGAATCAAGTATGGGTAAATTTTGTTAGGGAGTTTCAAAACCAACCTGTTCGTGCTAAAGAGTCTGAAGAAAGGATGGTCGCTGACTTCTACAAGTTATTTAAAGAATTGTTAGTTAAACCTTTCTTTAAAGATACTATAAAGTTAATGTCTTTATGGATTCAACTTGTTTGTGTAGCTAAGAATATTAAATACACTGTTACATCTAAGAACAATCCTTTAGGTTTTAAGTTTGATGTTTTTGCTGAAGATACGACTAAAGAAGTAGACCCAGCATTAACACAAGCTGTGGTAGAGAATACTAAAGAACTTAAAGAAAGATATATTGCTTATGAGAAAGCACAAATCAAAGCTAAGTTATCTAAAGCTGGTGCTTATACTACATTAAAGCAAGAAGATAATGACTTCCTTGAATTGTATTATGACAAACCCCAAGATGAAGATATTAAAGAAAAGATTATTCAAAAAAGAAAAGATGCTGTTGTAGAACCTAGAGTACCCAATGTTGCCTATATAAAAGAAAATTTTAAGACTGATAAAGATGTTGATGATAAGATTTTAAGGGATAAATTTGAAATCACAACAATAAGATTACAAGATCAAATAAATAATACGAGTTTCTCTGACTACACTGCCACCAAAATTTTCAATAAGATGTTAAAAAATAAGGTAGTACCTACTTTAGCGAGTGTAGTAGAATATTATTTGATGGAAGTAGCAAATGGCGTTAGTATTTCAAGAGCATTACCTGTAAATATTGACTTTAAACCATTATTGTTGAAAATTAAGCAATCTAAAATTGATTCTCAACAAAAGTTAAATGCTATCTTTGAACAGTTTTTTCTGTCTAATGGTCTAGATATCAGTTCTTCACCATATAAAGAAAGTCTACAGGGGTTACAAAGTTTAAAGTTTGATTCCTTTACCTTTTTGAAAAATATTGTAGATACTGAATTAGCAAGTCCAAGATGGGATAAGAGTAATTATCAAGCTTTATATGATTACACTAAGCGTTTAAAAGAAGCTGAAAATCCTAAGACCGTAGTTAATGGTAAGACCTTAGCGCAAGAGATTAAAGAAGCTCAAGTCAAACAATTAAAGAAAGCTAATGTTATTTTTAGTGAGAAGTTTGGCGCTATTGAAGGTGAGAATGGTAAATCAGCTTATGAAGTGTATCAACAAAAGAAGTTTGAAACTGAACTTAAGACTAAGACCTTAAGAGATGCTTACCCTTCAGTAGTGGGTAATAAGCTTGTATTTAAGCATTTAAAGAAAACACCTATTTATGAACAAGATGCAACAGGACAACTTGTATTAGATGAAGATGGTAAAGCTAAACCTGCGTATGAGAAAAATAGAGATGGTTCACTTAAGTTAGATTTAGCTGGTAATCCTATTCCTATGTATAAAGACATTTCTTTATCTATTCCACCAATCGAAGTAGAGAGAATGTCTGATGAAATGGTAGATAATTTAACAGGTCTTGAGAAAGAAGTTGAGTTATCAGATGATACTAGCGTTAAGGCAGATTCCCCATTTAGATTTGCGCATTTAGTAAGAGTAAAGACAACTACCATTAATGGCATTACAAAAGATATTATTACAAAAGGACCATTTAAAGGGTTCTCTGTAGAAGACTTGGCAAATGCAACAGGTAAATTCTTAGGTGAAGGTCAAGCTTATTCTGTAGATACTAATGGTGTTGCAGTATCAGTACAAGAGATTATTAGTACTGAAGATGGCGATATTTCTATTAACTATAATGCAATTAATGAACCCTATATTACATGGGCAAAAGGTCGTTTCTTAATTGGTATGCCTACAGATCGTAAGTATGCAGCTGAAAGAAATGCACTTAAAGCATTAAAGGCTACAAGATCATCTATTGAAGTAGTTCAAGGTAGTGGTCAATCTAGATGGAGCTATTATTTTGAAGGTGATGATTATGAAGCGATTAAACAAGTATTAGGTTCATGTTTAATGTCTAAGAAAGCTTATGATGAGCTTAAAAAGTATTATGCTAAGTTATTAGAAAAAGATAGAGCATTAAGTGAAGAAAACTTGTTAAATTACCAACCTGAGAAAATTGGTGGTTTCAAAGATGGTGTGAAGTTTAACAATAAGCAACAAGAAGCTTTGGCATGGTTAGATTCAAATGATCTTAAAGGTGTGATGGCATTAGATACAGGTGTTGGTAAAACACTTGTAGGTGTTACTGCAATGCAAATAGGTTCTAAAAAGAAACCTAATGCTAAATTCTTAATCGTAAGTTCAGATCGTTTAGTAGGAAATTTCTTTGGTGAAATTGATAACTTCTTAACACCTGAAGTAGCGAGTGAATTAAAAGGTCGTAATGAAGAAATTGGCTTTAGTGAATTTATCAAGAGATGGCAAAATAATTATGACTTCAAAGGTCAATATTATTGCATGATCTTTGATGAAGTAAATGAAGCTTTAACAGGAAAAGCAAGTGAAGCTATTAGCAATGTAAAGCATCCTAGAAAGATCTTATTAACAGGTAGTGCATTAGAGAAATCACCTGCCGATCTCTTTAAATTTGTTTCTTTATCTACAGGTAATCCTGTAGACCCTGCTAAAGAAAAAGCATTTTTAGATAAGTTTGCAGTAAATGTAGGTGGTAAGTTTGTAGGTATTAAACCTGAATCTAAACATCTATTTAATAGTTGGCTTAAACAAAATGCTTACTTTGCTAATAAGATGGAAGTAGAATATCTTGCTGTGGGACAAGCTGAATTAAAGCCATTAGAAAAGGTTTCTAATAAAGTTAATATGGAAGAAGAAGTAGCGGATGCTTATAAAGACATTGCCAAAGATATTCAAAAAGAATTGAAACAAATGCAAGAGAGATACGCTTATTTATTAAGTGGTGAAGATCTTGCAACAATGTCTGAAGATTTACAAACTGAAAAAGATATTGCAGTAGGTAATTTAAAGAATAAGATCGCATTACTTCATTTATTTAGTTTGAATCCTACTAAAGCGATGAAAAAGTATTACAAGCTAAATGATAAAGAATTTCCTGAAGGTAAAGTCTTTGCAAATCCTAAAATTGATGAAGCGATTCGTTTAGGGTTAGAGAATGTAGAAGGCAGTACAAAGAGAAGAACCATTTACTTTACTGAAGATAATGATGTTGCCAAAGAAACAGTAATTGCATTATCAAAGAAAATTAAAGGTGTGGGTCATGCTTTATGTTTAACTAATTATATCATTTTCTATATGGATGGTAAGATTGTTAAAAAGAGTAAAGTAACCAAAAAGACCAATTTGGAAAGATATGTTTTAAATCTTAGAACAGCTAATGCACAAGCACAAGTTGCTGAAGATATGAGCTGGGCAATTAAAACAGTTAAGAAGTGGATTGCAAATAATGAAGATGTTGCAACCATGACTTGTAATTCATCTTATTCAAGGGGCTTTAATTTACAAAAGTTTAAATCTGTGGTTCATCTAGATCGTGATGGCTGGGATAGTGAAGAGATTAAACAAAGAACAGCTCGTGCATTTAGACAAGGACAAGAAGATGTCGTACAAGAAGTAATGATCGATGCTGTATTACCACCATCTTTAGTAAATGGCGATATGGCAAAGAGCATTGATGAATTAAGAGGTATGGTACAAGGAGCAGATCAAAAGTTCTTTAATACAATTATTAAAGAGAGTGGCGCTATTAAATTAGCTGAAAATTATGATAAGGTAGAACACGCTGATGTAAGTGAAAAAGCTACTCAACCTAATCTTCAAGATTTTACTAGAGCGATCATTCCTACAAGACAGGTTCAAGATCAAATTGAAGAGTTTGAAAAGAATAAGAGAGAGAATCCTGTTAAATATACCACATTAGACCCTAATCGTTTTAACCATCCTAATGCAGTCAATTTAACACCTGAACAGAAAATGGCGGCGGATTTAAGTGGTCTATCAGGGATTTTAAATGTTTCTTATAAGGGTATTAAACAACAAGTTAATATCTATGGTGGGAGTAGAGTAGACAACCTTAACGCTTCTTGGTTAAGCCATTTCACTAGAAATATTTCTACAGACTCTGTAGAAAACTATCACTTTAAAGCAAATAATTGCGCACCTGATAGTCTTGGTAATAGAGCTTTATTTTCCCAATTAGTGGCAATGAAGAAAGAAGGGAAGAAATTTTTACAGACTCATGGTGTGGGTGATTATACTCAATTCGACCCTGAAACAGGTATGTCTATCGAAAATGGTTATTTTGGATATTGGGTATGGCCCAAGTTTGGATATAATGTAAAAGTAGATGTTAAAAAGATCTTAATGGAAAGCCATGCTAAACTATTCCAACAAGCTCTTATGGATAAGATTGCTATTACAGATAATTTACCAGCCTTGCAAGAACCTGTTAAACCTGTTAAACCTTCTGTGCCAGGTAGTCTTGATGTTAGTAAATTAAAGAACATTATTTATGAACCATTACCTGTAATGTCAAGAGTGGGACGAATAGTAAACCAAATGCTTGGTATGCCTTTTATAGATAAGATTCAATCTGTATTTGGTGTAAGTCAAATGGCGGGGGTAATCATAGGTACTTTTAACTTTAAGAAATGGGATATTGCAGAAGAGTTAGAGTATCATAATACTAATAGGCTTGTGTTAAACTATGCTAGTAAGAAACAGGCTGAATTTCCTATAGGTAAAGGTAATTTAGTAAGTCCCGCTTCAATTCCTGAAGGTAGGGGATTGTATAAGGCTGGAAGAACAGAAGAATATATTAAACAAACTAATAAGTCATATTCAGAAAAGGAAAGTTATCAACAAGCTGTCACTAGATGGAATAACTTTGTTACACCATTATTGACTAACTATCCTGATGTTTGTAACTTGTTTAATCTCTTTAAAGAACAAGATAATAACTTGACTGACCAACAATTTGAAGATTTTGTGGCTTCTTATGAAGCAAGATTAGCTAATCAAAGTTCAAGTCTTCAAACAGAGATGGATGAGTATAATAGACAAATGGTTATCTATAATGAACAATATCGTTTATATGAAGAAGAGAAGAAAAGACAAGAATCTATTCTTAATGTAGATGCTATTGCGATTGATAAAAAGACCATTATGGATGACCTTGCCAATAATGTTTATTCTGCGTCAATTTCATCTGTGTTAAATAGAGAAGGTTGGCACTATATGAGAAGACTTAAAGCTTGTTATATTCTTGTAAGATCAGGTAAAATTACAGACGATAGGATGGACATTATTGATCTTTATGAAATCGTGCATAAAGGCGCTGATGGTAAAGTCTTCAAAGCTGGTGAAGAATGGTGGAAAGTTATTGGTACGCATCAATATTTCAAACTTAATATTGAAGATGAAAATTCTAAGAGTTATAAGAAATTGACTAAGTACATGATGGAAAAAGTTAAAGAAGCTGGTTATGAAACACTAGAAGAATATCTATCATCACCTGTAGATCCTTTTGATGTTAAAAGTTATTCTTGTTGGTATAACTTCTTTCATTCCAACAATTTCTTTAACTTCTCAAAAGAAGATAAATTATCCATTGTTAAAACTTATATCAAAGAATTGAAAAAAGTTATTATGGATGCTACAGATTCTAAAAGAAATGAATTATTAACATTGATTTCACTTTTTGAAACGAATACTAAGACTACAGTTAGATTAGCACAAGAAGAGCAACCACAAGGTACTAAGACTTCCGAGTATATGATGTATCAAAATGCTTTAGCTGATGATCATATTCTAACTGCTATTGATGAACAAATAGCTAATGAAGAAACTTTAGAGAAGACTAAAGAAGATATTTCTGTATTAAGAGGTGATTTGAAAGCTGTTTCAAATCCTTTTAAGAAATCAAAAGGAGATAAATAATGGAAAGTCCAAAGACACTAAAAGAATGGGTTATGTATATTTCCCAAATCCCTGAAGAGCAATTAATTGTTCAAGCACATAGCGCTGGGACTTCAGCATTTATTAGAATGCTAGAAGAAGATGGTTTTACTGCTGATGAAATTTCTACAATCCATAAAGCTTTTGCTTTAAAGTTTAAAGAAGATGATCGCAGGATTCCTATGTATACAGATACTGTTATTAATTATAATGCTATCTTGAATATGTCTGTATCTGAAGATGCTGAATAGAATTAATTCTTAGTAGGCATTAGTAAGATTTTAATGGCATCTTTTGTAAATAAGAAAGGTGCTGATGAGAAATTTTTAGGATTACAATATATATTCTCTGTTAATGCTAATACTTGGGTCAAGTTATTAATATTAAAATTTACTGATCTTTCTTTACCTTGAAATTCATTTTCTTGCCATTCATATTGGCTTTCTTGATTGGATAATCTTAAAGTTGATCTTTCATCTATATCAATTTTCATAGTAGGCGTATCAGTAAGCTTTTCACTTTCATATAAAGCTTGTTTTCCCCTAGCTGATAGATCAATCTTTTCTAGATCATTATCTTTAGGCATGATGTTTAGGTAATTGGGGAAGGTTTCATTGATCAATAAAATAGAATATCTTGTCGTAGCATTTTGAATATTCAAATGACAATCTTTAACACTAGCATTAGCATTAATAAGATTATCTACAAGAATGGGGATAGCATCCGCTGGAATTAAAGCTTTAGCATTTAGAAACTCAAATGTAAGTTTTTGAGTAAATAGCTTAGTCCCATCTGTTGAAACAATATTACGATTAGAAGGGTCATAATAAATACCTGTGATCTTATTTTTACCTTCATCTTTGGATAAGAACCTTACTGCATTTTTAAGCGCATATCCTAATTCAATCGCTTGAGCTTGAGAAATCTTTTTACCTGTAAAGACTTCAAAAGTATCATCTTTTAAATTAAAGGGTGTTTGAGTAAAATTAAGGGTTTCAATTTCACCTTGAGAAAAAAGACCTTCAGGTTCTTCACCATAAGAAATAGTATCATCTTTTAAAACAATGGATGATGATTTCATTACTTTATCTAAAACATCTGTAGGCAAATACACTTCACCATTATCATAAACAGAACCTTCAAGTAAACAAGAGAGCATGAAGTCATTATTAGTGGCGGTAGCTTTAATGGTATTATCCAAACATTCAAATTTAATTGCACGAATGGTTTTATTCTTTTTAGACAAATTGATCAATGATCTTAAATGTTGTCTATTTGGCTTAATGTGAAAATGAATTTCCATTTTTGGATTTTCCTTTTTAAAAATGGTTATTGTGAATAAGCTCACAAGATTACTTATAAGATTGTAAAAGAGCTTTACATTATTAAAATAAGAAATATTTTTTAAGACCCTGTTCACCTTGAATCGCCCATAAATCATTGGGGTCTTTTCCCCTGTATTTAGATTCCACCGCACGAATACCTAATTTCTTTAATTTAAAAATAGCTTCATTAGATTTCATCCTGCCTGTTGCATCATTATCATAAGTCATATATATAGTAGTCATCCTATGATAAAATCTTTGAACCATGTCTATGGTTAAATCATCTAATCCTGCTCTCATGGTGCAGACTACCGCATTAGGATAATCTATAACTTTCTTTAAAGCTACCATGTCAAAGACACCTTCTACAAAATAGATATCCCCATTAGACCATAATGCTTCTATTAACTCATGCGCATTTAAAACAGAAGGTAACCATTGGCTTTTATCTAGCATATATTTAAATACTCTCTTATTACCATTAGCATCCCATGATCTAGCTTCAAACCCATAAATTTCATTTCTTGCAGATGTTGCTGGGATGATTAAACAATCTTTAAGCTTTTCACCTTTCTTGCCAAAATTTGTTTTAAATCTTTCACAGGGAATCTCAAAAGTTATTAGATCAGGTGTAAGGGTTCTAAATTCTACATTTGATTTATCATCAACGCCACGAGTGTTTAAATAATGCTGGTGTGCGCTAGATAGTGTCAATACATTTAATAAGTCATGTAGCCAATTCATTTCTTTTTCCTATCTACAAAATGCTCATGTGTTTTGCCAAAAGTCTTTCTTAATTTAGAAACACATACATGACAAGCGCCCCCTTCTTTTTCATCCCATTTAATAGATTTAGGGTTGCAATAATCAATCTTGTTGCCACAGATTGTACAGATATTCATTTTAGGTTTTCCTTTGGTTAGTGGTTTGTATATCTTATATGAAAAGAACCAAAGGATATTGCCTTATTTACAGTTATTCTTAATCAAAGTATTTAATTTATCATAGGATTGAGTCTTAGCTTCTTCTAGGTAGCTTTTAACTTTGCCATTAAACTCTTCATATTGTTTAGCATAGTCTAAGGCATCTTTATCGCCACAGATATTGCCACTAAAATAATGACAAATGGTGTTATTCAATTTACCTTCATATCTTTTCTTTATGTAGGATAATTGCGACCATGCTTCTAAGGTTGAATTTGAGCTGTCTAATAAATCATTACAAGACATTTTATAGATAGAGAATTTAGGTAATTGTTGATAGACACCACAAGCACCCATGCTATTAACAAGCTTATCATATCCAAAGCGAGTTTCTTTAAATGCTAAAGTCATTAAATGTTCTACACTAGCTTCTTCATCAGCAGTACCATTACCATCTAAATCAGCACCTACAGAAACATTATGAATTTCTGTAGCTAAGGTGTTTAGCTTACATACATAATCTGTAGTAAAGGTAGCGTGTTCTTCAGAGAGCATAGACATCATGGTAAAAATCATTTCAACGATTGTGTGTTTCATTTTTGTTTTCCTTAAGTGGTGTTGTTGTTGATATAGTATAAACACTTAAGGCTTAATAATTATTGCAAGTTCATTTTTGATTAGAAGATTCTTCTAGTTTTAATAGGTTTTGATTATATACCGCTAAAAGACCAATACTATACTGTTCTAAATGCCATAAGCTATGCTTGTTTTTTGTTTGTACTACTTCATCTATAAGATTATTGATAATGGTATCAAGTTCTTTGATTGTTGCCATCTCACCTTCAGTCAAATATCCAAAGTCTTCACCTTCTACATAAAAACATTGTTTCTTGAGATCAGAATGCCCATACTTTCTTTTGTCGATCTTTATAGTAAGGTGGTGTAAATCTCTAATACCATTCATAATTTTTACAAGAGTATCGAAGTTTTTCATCGTTACAAATTCCTTAGTTAAATAGCAGGATTGCTATAACCTATAAACACATCCCAGCCTATATTTATTGCAAGTACATTTAAAATTTTATCTTTTATATATTTATCTTTTAGTATGTATTGTTAGAAAGGCTTGTCTATATGAGTAAAGATATTCATGTTTCCCATCTATGTCCCCATTTTATTAGGTATGAATCTTACACGATGGAAAATACCACAGATCTTTTAACAAGATCACCTATTAGTGGTTCTCTTCTTTTTACCATCACTAAAGATAATATCAATATCCCCCAAGAAGGTCTTTATTCACCAGCCACAATAACTTTCCCAGCTAATGCACCATATAAAATCACTAATCCCAATTACACTTTTATTTATCAAGATGTTTCTTATGCTATTAAATTAGATACAGGTCTTTTAAATGCAGTACAGGTTCAAAATGCTTTAATTAAGGCATTACCTATGAATAAAGTAGAAGTGAATCTTATTAATCAAACCATCCAAATTAAAGATAAAAGTACAGGTCTATCATCTAGGATGGAGTTACAAGGGGACTTAACAAAATTAGGATTCACTTATGATAAATATAAAGCACAAGGGAAATTACTTCATGTGGGATGGAAGCTTTATAAAAGAGATGATGGTTTAGGTTATTTTGTAAGATTTGATCAAGCAGTAAAAGGCAATTATCTTTTATCCTATACCACAGATAAGAATTATTGTAATAGGTGTTCTTCTACAGGTATAGAAAATGACTTAAGGTTTAATGAGTATGGTGAAATTAAGGTTGTAGAGAAACATGATCTTTTATATCAACAGGTCGCTAAAGTTTGTTTAACAAAAATAAATAGCAATCCCCAGCATTCATGGTATGGGACAAATGCTTTTAATTATGTAGGCGCTAAACAAGGTGCTTTAGCTAAACTTAGTATTGAAGAATCTGTAAGACAAGCTTTAAATCAACATATCAATATTCAAAATCAAGTTGGTAAAATACAAAAGCTTTCTTTAGAAGAGCAAATTGCTTCAGTAAGAAAGATAGATGTTCAACAAGTAGCTAATACTAATAATGCTTATCTTGTTGATATAACACTTATTAGTAGAGCTAATACGCCTGTTGATATTAATATTGTGTTTTCAGTTCCTGGTTCTATAGATTTAAGCGAGTAAATAAATGACTATCCAAATTATATCCCCAAGTAATGAAAGACTAGACAGCCCAGCTGTTTATTCCACTACTCAAAAAGCTATCTTCATTAAAGGCATTACAGATAACCCTAGCAGTCTTGTTATTACGATTGAAAACAATCAATATACAGGCGCTGATATTTACTTTGATGGTGATTATTTTACTTTCCCTAATCCAGCACTTAATCCTGATGGCTTAATGCTTTATAATGGCAATAATAATATCACCTTAAGTCTTTCTCAAAATGAAGTCTTTTATCTTAATGTTATTCAGCCTATAGCTAATATGTATCAACCCCCTGAACAGCCACAAGGTATTTATATAGAAAGACTTGCACAAGATGTTCTTATTAAATTTCAACATACAGATAGTGAAGTCAAATACTATAACCTATATGCTTCTATTAATAGCGGTGGTGGTGTTAATGGGTATCAAAAAATTAACTTTGAACCTTTAGACCCTATTAGTTATGGCGTAGGTAAAGAAATCTTAACCACGATTGCAGATGAAACTTTTAATACTAATACAGAAGTCGCTGACCCATTATATGCAAAACTTAATTTTATCCAAACTGATGGCAATACTAATTTAGCTAGTGATATTATCTTTAATAGTGAAGTAGGGGAAAATGTTAAAAGATTAAGATTAAGCGCCAATCTCTCTTCTATAGATATTCAAACAGAAATTGTCTTTAAACATAATAGACAAGCTACCCAAAATTCAACACCACCTACCATTCAAATAGGTGCTTTTGCTTCTCTATCAAATGAAAATGCTTTATATTATGTAGCAACAGCAGTTAAAGTTGTTGATGGCACTGAAATAGAAAGCCCCTATTCTTTAGAAGTAGTGGGGAAGCCTGTTAATATTAATCAATCTAATGTTTCATTACCTGTTGTTAATAGACAATCTTTAACAACAGATATGATCACTACCATTCATAAATTACAACCTGATGCACTAGTAAATCCTGGTTCTGTTGCTCGTGATCTTATTATTGACCCTTTTGTTAATGAAATGGAAAGAGCAAGATTCTTATTAGATTTCACATATCGTGCGATGTCCTTTACTACTTTATTAGCAATAGATGACCCTAGAAATACAGGTAAAAGTATTGCAGTTAGTAGCTCAAATTATAAAACAGCATTAGGACAAGCATTATTCTTTAGTGAACAGAATAGAGTACAAGGCGTTATAGATTCAGCTTTTGATAAATTAGCTTTTAATTTTGGGATTAAGAGAAGATTAGGAAGTAAAGCTATAGGTGAAGTTGTCTTTTTTGTTAAGACCGCACCCACTAGAACGATTAACATCCCAGCGTATACTACTATTAGTGCGGGTAGTGTTACTTTTAAGACTTCTCAATTTGCAAGAATCTCTACAGATAATCTTTCATCTTATTATGACCCAGTTAAAGATAGATATGCAGTATATGTTCCTATTCAAGCTGAGAATGTAGGATTAAGTGGTAATGTTACAAGTAATCAAATTAGATCATCTTCTATTAGTGGGTTATCTGTAAATAATGAAAGTCCTACTTTTGGCGGTGCTGAAGTAGAATCTAATTTAGATTTAAGCGCTAGAGCTATTAATACTTTGGCAAGTGTTGATACAGGTACTAAATCAGGTATAGAAAGAATAACAAGCGCCACAGCAGGTGTTACAGAAGTTTTTGTAGCAGGTGCTGAGTCACCTTATCAATTTAGGGGTGATGGTAAAGTTGATGTGTGGGTTAGGGGTTCTTCTTTAGGTATTGCCACTGATATTTATGCACCTAATTTTCAAACTCATAAAGACTCTTCTTTCCTACCCATTGCAGAAGGTATCTATCAATTTAAGTTAGCTGATAATAATGCTACCTTATTTAAGATGATCGACAACCAAACTTTAGGTTATGGTTTAAAAAATGCTTCTACAGGTGAATGGTTTGATTTAACAAATCACACAGTAACAGATGATAATATTGTTATTTTAGATGTAACTTTAACACAGCCTGATTATTCCATTACAGATATTATTATAGGTGATTGGCAAGAAAGTATTAGTGAAGTCATTTATCTTACTAGACAACCTGTTAATTCTATCGTGTCTTTAATAGATGAGAATAATATTACCTATACTCAAGATGCTGACTATTTCTTTAAGAAAACCCAAGACCCATTACTTGAAGGCTATTCTACTAAAGCTAAAGATTATATCCTATTAAATAATGAAACCATTACATCCGATTTCTATTCCACAAGTGAAGTGTTTAGCTTTATAGGTTTCTACCCCTATCAATTAGGTAAAAAAGGCGTTGACCCCTTAAGCATTACATTAAGATTAGATTCTAGTGGGGATAATGAAACAGAATATACTTTCTTTAATTCTTCCTATCAAGAGAATCCTGATTTTATTATAGAAACTACAAGTGATGGCTTTACTACCTTAACAAGAACGAGTAATAGCACCATTACAGAGAATACTGCTGTTAAAGTAAATTATAGCTATCTGTTAAATCTTGAAGTGGATTACAGATATAATCAAGTCTTAGGTAATGTTCAAACCCAGCTAAATAACACTAAGCATTTAACAGCTGATATTTTGGTAAAAGAATGTATTGCGTGTCCTGTAGATATTAAAGCAAATATAGTGGTGAAGAAAGGGTATCAAGTTAGTCAAATTGATTTGGCGATTAGGAATAATGTTCAAAATTATATCTCTTCTCTTAACTTAGGTTCTAATTTAAGAATCAGTGATGTTGTAAGAGTTTTGGATAATGCAGATGGTGTTGCATATATAGACTTGCCATTGACTCAATTAGCTTTCTCTTTAAACACACCTGTTATTAGAGAAGAGATTATCCCTAATAATTCCTATACTCAAATCGTATCTTTAACTACAGGCGTTGCCTTAGCATGGTTAATCGATATAAACTTCAATAATCTTGTTTTAGATAATGGTGGGGAATTAGGTCGTGTATATGGGAATGGCGCTGAATTTAATTTAGTCTTTACTAATCTTGTTACTACCTTATGCAATACGCCAAATAGCGCCTGTATCATAGGGAATAATGATTTAGTGATAGGTGGGAATCCTATTGTTAATAGTAAGAATAAGTTATTAGTAGCATTACCAATAGGCAAATCCCCCAGCGATTACACATTCCATGTAAATTATCAAACAGAAGATGGTTTGGGTTATGTGAATAACTTAACTTTAAATCCTTTTTCTTATTTCACCACAGGCAATTTAAACTTCACATATAGAGCAGAGTAATACCATGAGTGATAAAATAGTTTTTTATCCAAATTTTCCTATTGCTAATACTGACCCTTTAGGTAGTAAAAGTGAAGAAAAGAAAAACCTACAAGATGCTTTGATTATATCTTATGCTAATGCTTTATCAGGCGCTTTGGCTTCTAATTATCTTTCTGAATATGGCAGTAATAATAGAGTGCTTTATGAAGGCGTGGGAAAGATCTTAACTAATATCTTATTAGATTGTCTTGATCTAGTAAATGAAGTCGATTATTCTCAAATCAGACCTGAGTTCTTTAATGATAGGTTATATGGTTTAATTTTCCCAAAGGCTGTAGATAGACCTTCTTTTAATAATGAAACAGAATTAAGAAATACCATTTTAAATCTTATCCAAGCTTTATTACAAGGCAGTAAAGGTCAAGCTATTATTGATCTTCTTAATAAAGTTCAAGAGAATACTCTTGTTGAGATTACAGAGATTGGCGATTTTTTAATAGATTGTCTTGTTAGTTCTTATTCTATTACTACAGAAGTTGA
>JACCDX010112174.1_pt1 | contig 20450 bp, 21 predicted proteins | sample 7449681 | NCBI WGS metagenome assembly JACCDX01 (sample SAMN15323450, study PRJNA562643) | freshwater metagenome | isolation source: river surface water | place: USA:Blue River Watershed | collected 2017-08-18
ATTAAGACAAACGAGAAGGCATACCTTCGCAACAAGTCTGTCTCATCATCTATCAAGACTGCAGTTCGCAAGTTCCGCGATGCAGTTGCAAAGGGTGACGCTGCTGCAACAACTGCTGAGCTTCGTGCAGCTTCAAAGGCTCTTGATGTTGCAGTTTCAAAGGGTGTAATTCACAAGAACGCTGCTGCAAATAAGAAGTCTTCAATGGCTAAGGCAGCTGCTAAAGCCGGCGTTCGTTAATTCAACTCCAGCTACTAAAGATTATCTAAGGGTAGAGGTCACTTAAGTGCCTGCAATATCCATTGCTAAGGCCCCTCAGCCAGCGTCAACAAATCCGGCGCAGATTCGCAACTTCTGCATTATTGCCCATATTGATCACGGTAAATCCACACTTGCCGATCGAATGTTGGGTATCACCGAAGTTGTAGAAGCGCGAAACATGCGTGCGCAGTATCTAGATCGTATGGATATCGAACGCGAACGTGGAATCACAATTAAGTCTCAAGCAGTTCGATTGCCTTGGCGTTCATCAATTGATGGCAATGAATACATTTTAAATATGATCGATACGCCAGGACACGTAGATTTCACCTACGAAGTTTCGCGCTCACTTGCTGCTTGCGAAGGCGCTGTATTACTGGTGGATTGTGCACAAGGTATCGAGGCGCAAACTCTGGCCAATCTTTATCTTGCAATGGAAAACAATTTAACGATCATCCCTGTGCTAAATAAAATCGATCTACCGAACGCACAGCCTGACAAGTTTGCCGCCGAGCTTGCTCGATTAATTGGTTGTAAGCCAGAAGACTGCCTGCGCGTATCTGGGAAAACCGGAGATGGTGTTGCAGAACTACTAGATCAAATCGTTGCCCAGATTCCAGCACCTGTTGGTGACCCCAATGCACCTGCACGAGCACTTATCTTTGACTCGGTTTACGATTCATATCGCGGCGTAGTTACCTATGTGCGAGTTGTAGATGGACATTTATCACCTCGTGAGCAGATTCAAATGTTTTCAACTGGCGTGCGCCATGAAGCTCTAGAAGTCGGCGTTATCTCTCCTGAACCAATCGCAAGTAAGGGACTTGGCGTTGGCGAAGTGGGCTACTTAATTACCGGCGTTAAAGATGTTCGCCAGTCACGTGTTGGTGACACGATTACAACATTTAATAATCCAACCAAAGAGGCACTCTCTGGATATAAAGATCCAAAGCCAATGGTTTTCTCTGGATTATTTCCGCTAGATGGTGCCGATTTTCCAATCCTTAGAGAAGCACTCGATAAGTTACAGCTAAATGATGCCGCACTAGTTTATGAACCAGAAAGCTCTGCAGCACTTGGATTTGGCTTTCGATGTGGCTTCCTTGGACTACTTCACATGGAGATTGTTCGTGAGCGTTTAGAGCGCGAACACAAGATCAATTTGATTTCCACTGCCCCCAATGTTGTTTACAACGTAACAATGGATGATGGAAAAACTGTACGCGTTACTAACCCTTCGGAGTTTCCTGAAGGAAAGGTTGCAGCTGTCCTAGAGCCAATTGTTAAATCCACAATTTTGGCTCCATCAGAGTTTATTGGCACGATTATGGAGCTATGCCAGGACCGTCGCGGAATTTTACTGGGAATGGATTACATCTCTGAAGATAGAGTCGAAATTCGCTATGACTTACCGCTAGCCGAAATTGTTTTTGATTTTTTTGATCAACTAAAGAGCCGTACCAAAGGTTATGCCTCCCTTGATTATGAAGAAAAGGGTGATGCCGAAGGCAATCTAGTAAAGGTCGATATCTTGTTGCAGGGTGAGGCAGTAGATGCTTTCAGCGCAATTGTTCATAGAGATAAGGCATATGCATACGGTGTAATGATGACGGGCAAACTCCGAGAATTAATTCCTCGCCAACAGTTCGAAGTTCCTATTCAGGCAGCAATTGGTGCTCGAATAATCGCTCGAGAAAGTATCCGCGCTATTCGTAAAGACGTGTTAGCAAAATGTTATGGCGGCGATATATCTCGTAAACGTAAACTTTTGGAGAAGCAAAAAGAGGGTAAGAAGCGTATGAAGATGGTGGGGCGCGTTGAAGTTCCTCAAGAGGCCTTCGTTGCGGCACTTGCAACCGATGCGGATATAGAAAAGATTAAGGCCGCCCGTAAAGCAAGCCAATGAGCCTTTCATTTTATGTACACATTCCGTACTGCATAAAACGTTGCGGTTACTGCGACTTTAATACCTACACACCATCAGAGTTACAAGATGGTGCAACTTTGGAAATCGTAAGCAATGACTACATAGATGCAGTACTAAAAGAGCTTGAAATTGCTCCAAGAGAGATAACGCCTACGATCTTTTTTGGTGGTGGTACCCCATCTTTGCTTCCTGCAAAAGATCTGGGGCGCGTGATTGAAGAGATTAAAAACCGAAACGGTTTAACCTCTGATTGTGAAATAACCTTAGAGGCAAATCCAGACTCTGTAACGTTGGAAAAACTTGAAAGCTACATAAAGGTTGGCTTCAATCGAATCTCATTTGGAATGCAATCGGCTAAGCCACATGTTTTACAAGTTCTCGATCGCACACATAATCCAGCAAATGTTGAAAAGGCCGTTTCGATGGCGCGAGCGGTGGGATTTGAGTCAATTAGTGTTGATTTGATCTATGGAACACCGGGGGAGAGTTTGGAAGATTGGCGCCACACAGTAGAGGCAGCTCTTGCATTAGATATTGATCATATAAGTGCCTATGCATTAATAGTTGAGACTGGAACAAAACTAGCTGCCAACATCAAGCGCGGTGATATTGCAATGCCCAATGATGATTTGATGGCTGAGATGTATTTGTTAGTTGATCAACTCTGCCAAGCCAAGGGAATGGATTGGTATGAACTTTCAAATTGGTCTAAGCCTGGTCATGAGTGCAAACACAACATCGCTTACTGGCGCAATCAAAATTGGTGGGGACTTGGCCCAGGTGCGCATTCGCATGTTGATGCAAAACGTTTTTGGAATGTTAAGCACCCAACTGCCTACAAACAGAAAGTCTTTGCTGGCCAAAGCGTTGTTGCAGAGAGTGAAGATTTGACCATAGATCAAAAAAGAGATGAAGCAATTATGTTAGGCATTCGTATGCGAGAGGGATTGTCGACCATGGATTTGAGTTCAACCCAAATTCAAACTCTGACAACCTATGGCGAGAATGGCTTTGTCCAACTGCTAGACGATCGAGTTCTGCTAACGCCAACGGGGCGCTTGATCGCAGATCGAATCGTGCGAGAATTAACTTTCTAGTACCCTAGGCACACATGTCATCACGTCGTCTTGAAATCCTTCGCGCAATAGTAGATGAGTACGTTGCGACCCAAGAGCCTGTCGGTTCTAAATCAATTGCCGACCGCCATAGTTTAGGAATTTCACCTGCCACCATTCGAAATGAAATGGCAGTACTTGAGGAAGAGGGTCTGATTACTCAGCCCCATACAAGTGCAGGCAGAATTCCAACAGACCTTGGATACCGAGTGTTTGTAGATAAGTTGGCAACTGTTAAACCATTGTCCTCTGCAGAACGTAGGGCAATCGAAACTTTTCTAGAGGGATCTAGCGATCTAGAAGAGCTTTTGAAAAAATCAGTGAAGTTACTCGCAGATATTACAAAGCAGGTTGCCGTAGTCACATATCCAATTATTGGAGAGGGTCGCGAAAAGTTAGCAGTTTCAGGTACGGCTCACTTAGCGCGCTCTGGTGAGGATTTAGGTTTAACGCTTTCACCGATTCTTGAAGCACTCGAAGAACAAGTTGTTTTGATGCGTTTATTAGATGAGGCAAACTCAACTGTTCATGTACGCATTGGTCGCGAACAAATGGAAACTAATCTTCAGGCAACGTCACTTGTAACCGTCGGTTATGGTGGAGATTCGGCACAAATTGGTGCACTCGGTGTCTTGGGGCCAACCCGAATGGATTACGCCGGTTCAATAGCAGCAGTAGATGCCGTTGCTAGATATGTTGGTCGTTTCATCATTGAGGGTGCATAAATGGCCGATCATTACGACACATTAGGTGTCACAAAGGGAGCATCTGCTGAAGAAATCAAAAAGGCATATCGCAAACTTGCGCGCGAGCTACATCCAGATGTGAACCCTGATCCAAAAACGCAGGAAAGATTTAAAGAAGTAACTGAGGCCTACGATGTTTTAAGTGATGGACAAAAACGCCAGCAATACGACATGGGTGGAAGCGGTTTTGGTGGTGGAGCAAACTTTGGCGGCGGCTTTAGCGACATCATGGATGCATTCTTTGGCGGTGGCGGCTCTCGTGGACCACGTCCACGAATGCGCGCAGGTCAAGATTCACTGATTCGAATTCAAGTGGATTTAAATGAAGCATGTTTTGGAACCGAACGCGAGATTACAGTTGAGACAGCTGTTGTATGCACTAAGTGCACTGGTACTGGTTGTCTAGATGGTGAACATCCAGAGGTCTGTCTAACCTGTAAAGGTCGGGGAGAAGTTCAACAAGTAGTCCGTTCGGTTATTGGCCAAGTAATGACATCTAGACCGTGTAATGCATGCCAGGGTTATGGAAGTGTTATTAAGAATCCTTGTCGTGAATGTGCCGGTGAAGGTCGAGTGCGAAGCCGTCAAGTCATTGATGTGAAAATTCCGGCAGGTGTTGAAACAGGAAACAGAATTCAACTTGCAGGTCGTGGTGAAGTCGGAGCTGGGGGAGGTCCAGCAGGAGATTTGTACGTAGAAATTGTTGAAGAGCGACATGAGTATTTAGTTAGAGATGGCGACACATTGCACATGTCACTTGAAATAAGCATGATCGCAGCTGCACTAGGCACAACAGTTTCGATAGAAACTTTAGATGGTCCCGCCGAAGTTAACGTAAAACCTGGAACTCAAAGTGGATCACCGGTTGTAATTAAAGGTAAGGGTATGACTAGATTGCGGCGCGGAGATAGAGGCGATCTAATTGTTCATATTGAGGTTCAAACACCTACAAAGTTAAGCAAAGAAGAAGAGAAAATTCTACGCTCTTTTGCGCAAGTTCGAGGTGAGAGGGCTAGTGAGGCTCACGTTAAGGGCCAAGATGGATCTGTCTTTAGCAAACTCAAGGGTGTGTTTAACAAATAATGTTTACTCTCTTTTTTGTAGAGGATCTACCAACAACAGTTGGCATGGAGTACGAATTTAAAAATGATGATGCAAACCATGCAATTCGTGTGCTACGAACTCAGGTTGCGGATCAATTCATGCTCAGTGATGGCAATGGTGCTTGGTCCAAGGTTGAAGCCACTGAGGTGAAGAAGAAATCCATGATGGTTCAAGTTTTAGATTCGGGGTTTCAAGAGCCGCTATCAACGAAAATTACAGTTGTGCAGGCGATTCCAAAGGGAGATCGTTCAAAAGAGGCTATTGAGCTTTTAACTGAAGCTGGCGTGGACAAAATCATTCCATGGCTTGCCACTCGAAGTATTGGGAAAACATCTGAGAAATTTCAGATTACTGCCCGCGAGGCTAGTAAACAGTCCCGTCGATTTAGAATCCCAGAAGTAACAGGGGTAGCTCAGACATCTCAAATTTGTGAAACCATAAAGTTAAGTGATCTCGCAATTGTTTTTCATGAAAGCGCCGATACAAAACTTTCAGATCAAATCACATCTGGTAGCGTCGAAAATTTATTGATCATCATTGGTCCAGAGGGTGGAATAACAGATCAAGAGTTAGCAGCATTTACGCAGGCCGGTGCCAAAGTTGCTCTCATGGGTAGACCGATTTTGCGTTCGGCCCATGCTGGTATCGCTGCCGTCTCAGCAGTTTCTGCACTTTTGAAGGTATGGTGAAGACATGGCGCTAGTTTCTGATTGCATATTTTGCAAAATAATTACAGGTGAAATCCCAGCAGAGATTGTTTATCGCAATGAAAATGTTGTTGCATTTAATGATCTCAATCCACAGGCTCCAACTCATGTCCTTCTTGTTCCAACTTTGCACACTGAAAATGCGGTGGGTGTTGCTAAAAACAGCGCCACGATTACTGCCGCGCTTTTCTTAGCCGCAGATGAGATTGCAACCCAACGTGGCCTTGAAGGCTACAGAACCGTTTTTAACACCGGAGAAGCGGCCGGTCAGAGTGTTTTCCACGCTCACCTGCATCTTTTGGGCGGTCGTGCCATGGCATGGCCACCGGGTTAAAGATAGATTTATCCCCATATGGAGCGAACGTTAATAACGGTACCTAAAGCAATCCAGATGGTCGCCTTGCTTGGTGTCCAAGATTTAAATCTGCGAACTATTGAAGCGGCTTTTGCCTCAGTCAATATTACGGTTCGTGGCAATGAGATTACCTTGCGCGGACCTCATGATGATTGCACAAAGTTGGAAAATCTCTTCAATGAGTTAATGGTTGTAATTCGAAGTGGCAACGTTCTAAATGTTGATGCCGTCAATAGGGCAATCGAAATGCTTGAACATAAACCGGTTGATCATCCTGCCGAAGTACTTTCACTCAATATTGTTAGTAACCGTGGCCGCACTATTCGCCCGAAAACCGCAAATCAAAAGCGCTATGTTGAAGCAATTGAAGATCACACAATAACTTTTGGAATTGGTCCTGCAGGTACAGGTAAGACCTATCTTGCAATGGCAAAAGCAGTTGCAGCTTTGCAGTCAAAGAAAGTCAATCGCATTGTTTTAACGCGCCCTGCTGTTGAGGCCGGCGAAAATCTAGGCTTCTTGCCCGGAACTTTAAGTGAGAAAATCGATCCTTATCTTCGCCCACTCTTTGATGCTCTACATGACATGATCGATATCGATTCAATCCCACGATTAATGCAATCTGGCATCATCGAAGTTGCCCCACTTGCATACATGCGCGGGCGCACACTTAACGATGCTTTTGTAATCTTAGATGAGGCACAAAATACGACGCCAGAACAGATGAAAATGTTTTTAACACGATTGGGTTTTGGATCCAAGATGGTCATCACAGGCGACATCACTCAGGTTGATCTTCCAAATGCCCAGAAATCTGGGTTAAAAGTTGTTCGCGAAATTTTAAAAGATATTGACGACATCGCATTTTTAGAGCTAACAGCTGAAGATGTGGTGCGCCACCGATTAATTGGTGACATTGTTAAGGCCTATGAAAGTTTTGATGTAAACCAACATGTTGTGCGGCCTATTCGACAATAGATGAGTATCGAAGTTACAAATACTTCAGGGCAGTTAGTTCCAGCAGAGCAGATAACTTCCTTGTTGACATTCGCACTAGGCGTCTTAGATCTAAATGCTGAAAGTGATCTCAATGTTTCATTTGTGAAAGATGATTATATGAGCGAACTTCACCTCAAATGGATGGATGAACCAGGCACCACTGACGTGCTCTCTTTTCCTATGGATATGCCACTTACATCTCAGGACGTTGTTACCTTGGGAGATATTGTTATTAGCCCGGTTGTTGCACAAACACAAGCGATTGCGCAGGGCCATACAACCGATCATGAGATCTACATTTTGGCAACGCATGGTTTATTGCACATCCTTGGCTATGACCATGCAAATAAAGAAGATGAAAAAACAATGTTTGCACTTCAGGAAAAAATCGTCACCGACTGGGAAAAGAGATCATGAGTCTATTTGCAGTAATTAGCATCGTTGTGCTTTTGATTTTTGCGGGATTTCTAGCCGCAAGTGAGTCTGCACTGACCTCGATTTCACGTATCGTCATTGATGAGTTAGAGGGAAAGCGTGGTGGCGCGCTACTTCGAAAGTACAGTGCTCAACCTGCTAGATATTTGAATGTGATTTTGCTTGTAAGAAAACTCTGTGAATTTACTGCAACCGTTCTATTGGCAGTAATTCTGCTGCGCAACTATCCATCAGCCCAGGCCATGGCTTTGACTGTTTTGATTATGGTTGTGCTCTCTTATGTAGTTGTGGGTGTTGGTCCACGTACGTTAGGTAAACAACAACCCCATAAATATGCACGCTATGGAATTATTGTTGCCCACGGCATGGCGTTTTTGCTTGGCCCAGTTACAAAATTACTCATCTCAATTGGTAATGCACTTACTCCAGGTAAGGGATTTAGAACAGGACCATTTACATCGGAAGCTGAGCTTAGAGATTTAGTGGATCAAGCCCATGAACGCGGACTTGTAGAGTCAGATGAACAGGAGATGATTCACTCAGTATTTGAGCTAGGTGACACTTTGGTACGAGAACTTATGGTTCCGCGAATCGATATGGTCTGGGTTGAGAAAGACAAGTCTGTTCGTCAAGGCTTATCCCTTGCCCTAAGAAGTGGGTATTCGCGCATTCCTGTAATTGGAGATGGAATAGATAACATCGTTGGAATTGTCTATGTAAAGGATTTGGCTAAGAGAGCACTTGATCACCGCGACGCTGAGCAGAGCGAAACTATCGAACAGCACATGCGTCCTGCCAATTTTGTACCTGAGATCAAGATGGCAGATGACTTGCTTAGGGAGATGCAAAAGAATCAGATTCACCTTGCAATCGTTGTTGATGAATATGGCGGGACAGCAGGAATCATCACAATTGAAGACATTATTGAAGAGATCGTTGGCGAGATTGAAGACGAGTTTGATGATGGGGAAGATGAGTTCACTTGGCTAACACCAGATAAAGCACGTGCAAAGGCATCTTTGCATATTGAAGATTTGGCTGATGAATTAAAGATTGAGATTGAAAAATCAGATTACGAAGACATCGATAGCATCGGCGGTTTAATGGCGCAGAAATTGGGACGCGTGCCGATTGCAGGCAGCACAATTTCTTGGAGTGGTTGGGCCATTACATCTGAGCGTCCTCTAGGTCGACGTCGTCGAATCTCCTCTGTTTTGGTTGAGCGCTTAGTCGATGCGATTGAAGACGCTGAGTAAAACTAAACAACATTTCCACGCGTTACTCCCCGTAAAACAAGTTCCGAACAACGGTTAGAATGTCCTAATGCGCATAGTCAGATTTACTCCTGGACCAGATGCAGGGTTAGGTCCAGATCCACTTTTTGGCGTGCTCGAAGATGATGGATTCATTACCGTAATCAGTGGAGATCCGATCTATTCTGGAATTCAAAAGAGCGCAGCAAGGATCGAAGTGAATAAAGTCAGATTGTTAGCACCGATTATTCCTCGATCCAAAGTTGTCTGTATCGGGAAGAACTATGCAGAACACGCCGCCGAAATGGGCGGAAAAGTTCCCGAAGAGCCTCTTATCTTTTTAAAACCAAACACTTCAGTTATCGGTCCTCTTGACACAATAGTTTGGCCTGAGATGTCAGAACAGGTTGATCATGAAGTCGAGCTTGCAATTGTTATTGGGCGTATCTGTAAAGATGTGCCTAAGGAGCGCGTTAGTGATGTGATTTTTGGTTACACAGTTGCCAATGACGTAACAGCTAGAGATTTGCAGAAAAAAGATGGCCAATGGGCTAGGGCTAAAAGTTTTGACACTTTCTGCCCAATTGGACCGTGGATTGATACAGATTTCACACCCGGAACCCAAAGACTTACAGCTTCAGTAGATGGACAGGTTAAGCAATCTGCTCATCTAAACGAGATGATCTTTGATGTTCCGACAATTGTTAACTTTGTATCACGAGTAATGACGTTATTGCCTGGAGACATTATTTTGACTGGAACACCAGCAGGTATTGGCCCCATGGTAGTTGGCGGTAAAGTTAGTGTTGCAATTGAAGGACTTGGCGAATTAACTAATAAGGTGGCGGCGAAGTAGATGAGTAACAAACCTGTAAAGGTGCGGTTTGCGCCATCGCCAACTGGCGATCTGCATGTAGGCAATATTCGGACCGCACTTTTTGATTGGGCTTATGCACGCCATACGGGAGGTATTTTTCTTTTCCGAATCGAAGATACAGATACGGTTCGAGTAACAGATGAATACATTCAAGCTGCAATCGAAACCTTAAAGTGGTTAGGCCTTGATTGGGATGAGGGTCCTGAAGTTGGTGGTGACCATGGTCCTTATTTGCAGTCACAGCGTTTAGATATTTACGCCGAATACGCTCAAAGGTTTTTGGATCAAAAAGATGCCTACCACTGTTATTGCTCACCTGATGAGTTAGAAGCAGTTCGCGAAGCACAACGCAAAGCAAATGTTGCACCGGGATATAACGGTCATTGTCGAGATTTAACGCAAGCTCAAATAGATGCATATAAAGCCGAAGGCCGCGCAGCTGTTGTTCGCATGCGAATGCCTGATGGTTCAACAACGTTTACGGATTTAATCAGAGGCGAAGTTTCATTCGATCATAACTTTGTTCCAGATTTTGTGATGGTGCGTGCAGATGGTTCACCTTTATATACCTTGGCAGTCGCAGTAGATGACATTTTAATGAAGGTAACGCATGTGCTTCGCGGTGAGGATCTACTCTCTTCTACACCTCGTCAGATTCGTGTTTATCAAGCCATGGGAGTAGCTCCGCAAGACTATCCAGTTTTTGCCCACTTACCTTTTGTAATGGGTACCGATAATGCCAAATTGTCTAAGCGAAATGGTGAGGCATCTATCGCTTGGTATCGAGACATGGGCTTTTTGCCAGAGGCTATTTGTAATTATCTAGCACTTTTAGGTTGGTCTCCAGGTGATGATGTTGAAAACATCACCATGAAAGAGTTAACAGAAATGTTTACAGTTGAAAAGGTGCACTCTTCACCTGCTCGTTTTGATATGAAGAAATTAGAAGCGATTAATGGCGATAAAATTAGAGCTCTAACAATTGATGAGTTTTTACAGTGGTCACTACCGTTTTTAACAAAAGCCAACGTCATCCAGGGCAGTAGCCAAGAAATTGAGCTAGTTAAAAAAGCGCTTCCACTTATTCAAGAGCGCATTATTGTGCTTAGCGAAGTGCCAAAAATGCTTAAATTCTTGTTCGTCGCAAACTTTGAAGTTGATGCAGATAGCGTTTCAAAGATTACGGATTCAGGTTCTAAAGAGATTCTTAAGCGCTCCGTTAAAGAGTTAGAGGGAGTTTCACAATGGAGCCACGAAAATATTGAAGCAGCTTTGAGATCATCCCTCATTGACGAGCTTGGACTAAAGCCACGTATTGCATTTACGGCTTTACGTATTGCCACTACGGGCAGCACGATTTCACCACCGTTATTTGAATCTATGGAGTTGTTGGGTAAAGAGGCATGTCTTTCACGTATTAACACGGCTTTGACTCTATAAATCCGCTGGTATTCTTAGGCCTTGCTATACAAGGTGTAACAACCTTGGGGTATGGGGTAATTGGCAGCCCTGCTGATTCTGGTTCAGTAAGTCTAGGTTCGAGTCCTGGTACCCCAGCGCAGTACCTGTTTCACAACTTAATATCAGTTACGCGACTGAGAATCAGTTACGTAATTTTTGTTCTAGGAAAACTTTCCAGCAATGGAATATGGCCCCGTCGTCTAGCGGCCTAGGACTCTGCCTTCTCAAGGCAGCTACGAGGGTTCGAATCCCTTCGGGGCTACAGATTAAATCTCCCTACTCGCACTTAATTGTGCGGGGAGGGAGATTATTTTTTTGAATAAATTGAGTAGGATTTTATCCATGATTCCTTTTGACGCCCAACATCTTTTCTTTGGCATATTTGCAGGTCTTTGTGCCTATGCTTTTGGACGACGAGTACTTCCTTGGGTAGTACTTGGATATATTGGAACCTTTTGGGTTCTATTGGCGTTGATGTTGTCTCCAAAAAAGACTCGCACTCCTCTTCGTGAGTGGAATCCCATTACGGAGTTAAGACGTAGCCCAAAGAAGTAGTGGCGGCTGATCCTCAGTCATATTCTCTGCAATCCACGTCGCTCCATCTAAGTTATCGCCCTGTGATTCGACAAGAACTGCATGTGGAATCTCATTTTTTATTTGATTGAAGATTGCTTGAACGTACTGTGAATTTTTCGCTGGGCCACCTTGTATAACAATCTCTACAACATCTTTGTTATCTCCACCTGCACCCAACCACGTTGCAACCACAGTTTGTGCTAACAAAAGTGAGCCTTCAGCAACTATTGAAACAGCTGTTGAAATTCCCAGATCTGCAGCATCTAAAACTTTCTTAGCTGTGTTGATTGATAGAGTAGATGCATCTGCGCCATCTTTAATAGTGAGTTGATCGTACTTTTCACACTCAGCAGCAAAGTATTCGAGCATCTGATCATCTTTTCCGCGTCCCTGACGAAGAGCCAAAGACTTGGTAATTGCTAAGGCACCTAACCAGAAACCGCCACCTTCATCTCCAAAGGTGCTTCCCAAGCCATCACGATGACTAAACATTCCATTGCGACCACCAATAGAAACGACTCCACCACCGATAGATAGCACAACTCCATCTCGGCCATTTAACGCCCCAATAAAGCCGGCAAAACCATCATCAATAACTGCTACTCGGGATGATCCGAAAAACTCTTTACACAGAGTTCCATACTTTTCAGCGCTTTTAACTACTCCGTTAAAGCCTGTACAGGAGAGTGCTACAACCTCAACAGAAGTTTTAGGTAATTCCTGAAAAATGGCCCGAAGTGATTCAAGAACTGTTTCACCATTTCTTTTGCCGCGAGAAGATGTTGTGGTTGTAGATTCTTGGCGAACTCGGGAACCTGATTGGCCGAGATCGATCACCAACATGATTACCCCTTCACCGCACCTGAGGACAGCCCCTTAACTAAGAACTTTTGAGCTGCTGTAGCAAATACTAATGGTGGGAGTACAGATAGACAGACTGCTGCCGAGATATCTCCCCAACGGACACCATATGAGGTCACAAAGTTTGCTGCCCCCACAGTGACGGGTGTGGCTTCACTGGAAGTAAGCACCACGGCAAACAAATAATCTGACCAAGAGAATAGGAAGGTTAGAACACCGACAGCAGCCAATGCTGGTCCAAGCAGTGGGAAGACGATTCTACGTAGAGTCATCCAGATCGATGCACCGTCAACTGCAGCTGCCTCTTCAATCTCAAGAGGCATTTCTCTAATTGCCCCAGCAAAAACGAGAATTGCAAGCGTCATATTTATGAAGGTATTTGCCAAAATAAGTGCGAGTGGCCTATCGATTAGTTGAAATGCCGTGAATAGTTTATAAAAAGGGATAACAAAGAAAATCGCTGGAGTAATTCGAAGCGCCAAAGCAAGTCTAAGTAGCCAGGGACCACCAAAGCCAAGTCTGACAATCGCATAGGATGCTGGAAAACTCACCAAAATTGTAAGAAATACTGTTCCAAGCGAAATTATCACGCTGTTACGGAAAAAACTTGGGAAGTCATAGCCTGCAGCACCTAAAGCATTTCGGTAATGAGTCCAATCAGAATCAAACTCCCAAACAAATGGCCCTGAGGCAATGGAGGCATCAGTTCGAAGGGACGTATAGATCGCTCCAATCAATGGAATAAGAAAGAAAATAACGATTAATGTTGCAAGAGCCGTAACTCCCCAATTACGTTTCATTTTCTCTCCTCCGCTCCAAGATTGAACTGCCTAATTATTGAAGGCATGAATGGAGCAAGCAGCATCACAAGCACAATAGCTGCGGAAGCTGCAAGGCCGAAGTCACCGAAAATAAATGCCGTTTTATAAATATAGATACCAACTGTTTGAGTCGTTGTTCCCGGTCCGCCGCCAGTTAAAATGTAAATTGAATCAAAAGTTCGAATCGAGTCTAAAAATCTTAGAAGAAATACGATTGCAAGGGCTGGACGTAGCACAGGCAATGTAATTCGTAACAAGGTTTGAAACGAGGAAGCTCCATCAATTGACGCTGCTTCATAGATTTCTTGAGGCATGTTTTGAAGTGCCGAATAGCTCAGAAGAAAAGTAAAGGCAGTGTAGGCGAGAACATCCAAAATAATTAGAGATGTGAAGATGTTATTTTGATCAAATATTGAATAAGACAAGCCAATTTTATTAAGTAACCCAGGAATGATTCCGATATTTTCATTAAGAATAAGGCGAAACATGACTGCCAGCAATGAAGGAGCGATCATGATTGGAACTAGCATTAATGAAAAAAGTATTCGCTTTCCTGGAAAAATACGATTAAACAATGTGGCAAGAAGAAAGCCCAAGACAAGTTCGATCACGGTTGCAACAATTGCAAAGATTAAGGTGAATTTGATCGAACCCCAAAAATTTGGATCAGCAAAGAGATTTCTGTAATTCTCTAGGCCGTTACCATATGTTTCAAAGTCACTTAAAATATCGTGGGTAAAAGAAGTTTTGATTCCTAAATAAAGAGGCCAGATCAAAAGCGCTGATAGCAAAATCAAGAGCGGCGAGGAAAGAATCCATCCTGCCGTTTTCCTTTGCTTATTGAATGCGACGCTCATCTACACCTTTCAGAGGATAGGTTTTTTACTTGAACTAAAAGGAAATCTAGTGGCTGGTAGTCGAACCCAGCCACTAGATTTTTCCCCTTATATTGGAGTGGTTACTTTTGTAGCTTCTTTAACGCTGCATCGGCCGCAGCAGCAACTTGTGCTGAAGTCTTTTGGCCTGACCACGCTGGGCTAAGTACCTCAGCTAGGGCTGCATACATATCAAATTCGCGAGGACCGGCTGATTCTGAGTAGCCGAACTTACCTGCGTATTCGATGATGTTTGCAAATGAAGCATTTGTAGAAACCATACCTTCAAGAATTGATGGCATTGATGGAACTCCACCGGCAGCGGCGTATGCCTTCATGGCTGGAGTAGTGGCAAGGTATGCCATCCACTTTGCAGCCGCTGCTTGATTCTTGCTGTACTTATTAAGTCCAACAGCCAGAGCGTGTACGTGTGTACGTGGACCCTTTCCTGGCGGTGGTGCGATTCCTACTTTGTCCTTAGTAGAACCTGTTGTGCTCAACTCTGAGTAAGCAGCATTCCACTGCAATCCCATCATTGCATTTCCAGATGTTAACGCTGAGTTTGTCTCTGCGTACTCCCATTGTGATGACTCAGGTGAAGTTAATCCCTTTGTATAAATGGTGTGATACACATCGATTGCAGCTTTTCCAGTTGGAGTGTTTAGGTTTGGCTTACCATTCTTTAACCAGTTACCACCAAGTCCCCATAGAACGTCATTCCAGATCATTGTGTTGTACAACAAGTTTTTAGCTGGAAGTGCGTATCCATACTTTGTTGGAGATTCTGGATTGTACTTCTGTGTGAAGAACGCAGCAGTTGCTAAAGCATCATCCCAAGTCCATGTAGCTGGATTGGTATTTGGCTTCAAATCTTTACCAAGTACTGTCTTTGCAATTGTTGAGTACTTAGTTGCATTTGCAGCAGTTGAAAGGGATGCGACCAAGTCAGTGCGGTAGTACATAAAGTGCAAACTTGTGTCTAGAGGCAAAGCTTTTTGCTTGCCTCCAACTTTCAAAGAATTTACAGATGCCTTGAGGTACAGACTGTCCTTGACACCTTTCAAATCTGAAAGGTATGGGGCATGTTGTCCTGCAAGGTAAGAAGCTGTGAAGTAAATGTCATACTCAGATGACTTAGCCTTCATAAGAGCTGCTTCTTTTGCGAAGGTATTGTCGCGGCTAAGAAGAATCATCTTCACGTTGACTTTATCGGTTTTACCTTTGCCACCGTTGTATAGGTCCACAACTTTTTGCATTGCATCGCCCTCTGGCCCAGGCCATAGAACCATTTTGACTGTAGTTGCAGCATTAGCTGTTGGCAGAATTGCTATACCAGCAACTAAACTGAGCGCTGTGGCCAGCGCAATTGTTGTCTTTTTTAAACGCATTCCATCTCCTTCTTACTCGTCGAATTGACGCTAGGTAGGTGAGATCTGGATTGGCTCATCACCGCTCTAGACCAGTGAGGTAAAACTATAGTAAGGTTGGAGAAAGTCAAGAGGATGGGGGCTGTAATTGGTTACAAATAGATTACAAAGCGCAGTCGCCTTGAACCCTGCCTTTCTTGCCATACAAAGCGGTCTTATAGTCTCTTGCCAAGCAAGCGATGGAACCCCTATGGATACCCCTGAGTTCATCACCGCTCAAGCCCGGACTGTGGAATCGGCAGGAGCGAAAGCGATTCGCGCCCAAGGAATCGAAAATGTTTCCAGCATTGTTCGAGCAGTAAAAGTACCCGTAATCGGACTAGTAAAAAGCTACACACCAGATTCAGATGTGTACATCACGCCTACGGTAGAGGATGTACTTGCATTAGTTGCAGCTGGAGCAGACATAGTTGCAGTTGATGCAACTCAAAGATCCCGCCAAAAAGGTGTAACGCTAGAATCTTTTTACGCAGAAGTTAGAAAGCACACTGCAGTCCCACTTTTGGCCGATATCGATTCTCTAGAAAATGCTCTCTATGCCCAGTCACTTGGATTCGATGCCGTAGCAACTACGCTCAATGGTTATACGCCAAGTCCTTCAACTGGATTACCTAACGTGGATTTAGTAAAGAGTATTACTGCCCAAGTAAATATCCCAGTCATTGCAGAAGGTGGATACACAACTCCCGAACAAGTCCATCAAGCTATTGAGAATGGTGCATGGGCTGTGTGCGTAGGAACGGCGATCACTAATCCTTATTTAATGGCCAAATACTTTATAAAAGAAGGTTTTTAACTATCAGCTTGAATACTGTACTTGAAGTCAAATCGATCGCCTCGCTTTATGGAACTACATCTTTCAAGGGCTCGTCCTCTGGCATCGTATGCGACTACAACAAAGTTTAAGGCTGCTGACTTTACTTCTGTATCCAAAAGATCAGCCTGTCTTTTGCTCAAATTAATGGGGGAGACAACGCATTCTGCACGTGTAACTGCTTTTTCGTAGCTGTTTTTCAATATCTCATAAAGAGAGTGCGATAAATCAAAATCAAGGAGCCCGGGAATGAGTTCGGCCGAAACAAAGGACTCTTCTAAAGCCATTGGAATCTTGTCGGCAAAGCGGACTCTTTCGATTTTGTAGACAGGGTCACCTACTTTAATGTTCAAAGAATCTGCAACCTCTTGACTCTTTGCAGCTGTTTTTATCGCAGTGACTATTTTGGAACTTGGCTTCATTCCTCGTTCACTAATTTCTTGAGAAAATGAAACAAATGTCAGTTTTTTCGACATTTTATGATCAGATACAAAGGTTCCAAGTCCAGGGACTGAATGAATCATTCCTTCTTGCTGAAGGGCAACTAGCGCCTGTCGAACAGTCATTGCACTAACTTTGTAAGTTTTCGCAAGTTCCCGAGCAGAAGGAATCAGCGAGTTGGGTGCCATTCTCTGAAAGCGACTTCGAAGCTTGTCTCTGAGTTCAACATGCTTAGGCACGATCTTCTTTGGGGTAGCCACTAAGTGAGAATACTTGAATATTTGTGAAATGATAAGTGCGTGAACCAATTTGGCAGAATTATGGCGTCAGAGATAGCCGAGACCCCTGGAGTGTTTGCATCTCTTCTTGAGAATAGTTCAGTGTTCAATGAGGTTAAGGATGTTCTATCTACTGAGAAAATTCACTCAGTTTTAATTCTTGCTAGAGGCACTTCAGATAATGCCGCGCACTTTCTAAAGTATTTGATTGAAACACAGATTGGACTACCGGTAGGACTGACATCTCCATCTTCGGTGACAATCTATGGATCAAATCTGAAATATGCCAACACCTTAATCGTTGCTATCAGTCAAAGCGGGCAGTCCCCGGATTTAGTAAAGTTTGCCACAGCAGCGCGTAGCTCAATGGCTTACATAATCGCAATGACCAATGATGATAAATCACCACTAGCCTCTATCGCTCACCACCATATTTCGTTGTTGGCTGGCCCAGAATTAGCAGTAGCGGCAACCAAGTCCTATAACGCTCAACTACTAGTTTCTTATCTCTTGGTAATGGCTTGGACAGGCAAGAAAGTTAATTCAGAGCAGATTATGAAACAAGCTTCTAAACTAGTAGCAAATAATGGCTTGGTCACGAACGCTGTTTCACAAGTGACGCGCGATAAAGAAATAGTCATTCTGGGCCGTGGCTTTGCATATCCAAATGCTCGTGAGGCTGCTTTAAAGATTCAAGAGACATGCAAGATTTCTGTGCAGGGGCTTTCGACGGCCGACTATTTGCATGGTCCGATCTCTGCCTTAACTGAGCAGACACAAGTGTTCATCGTCGCTCCAACTGGTTTACCAACTCAATCAATTACAGAGGCCACTTCAAAGATTCGCACTATTAGTTCACGTATTTTCTGGATTGGAAATGGCGGCGTTCCAACTGGCAATGACATTGTTATTGCCGGGTCAGATTGTGATGATGAAATTAGTTCTAGCCTAGTTGATGCGATCGCACTTCAACGATTTGCACTTGAATTTGCTGTGGCATCGGGCTTTGACCCTGACGCACCTGTGGGGCTTTCAAAAGTAACTCTTACAAATTAACCAGATGGGTTACTAGCCCGTCCTTAATTCCAATATATGAATTAGCAGGATCTATTCCAAGCAATTTTGCTGGATTAATAGATGTGAATTCAACAGCCGATTCAAATCCAACTAGATTGACGTAATTAATAAACGAGTCGACCATTGTCAATGTACTGCCAGCTAAAGTCTGACTACCTTTTAAGCGCGCAACGCCTGCCTTAACTTCCACCGGTAGAGATCCGATTAAATACCCACCATCATGGCACCCTGCGGCCGACATCGCATCTGTTACAGCGATGATTCTGTGGGGTGCTTTATTAATTATTGAAAGCGAATCTTGCCTTGATACATGGTGGCCATCTTGAATTAACTCAAGAAAAAGCTCACTTTCTAACGCTACTTCAGATAAAGAATCTAACGTTCCTAGCTTAGACATTCCATTATTGATGTGAGTTACTGCCGTTGCCCCGGCTGAAATGGCATCTCTGGTTTGTTGAGCATTTGCATTGCTATGGCCTATTGAAACAACTACTTTTTGGCTCACTAGAAATTCAATCGCTTCAATAGCCCCATCTAGCTCGGGGGCCATTGTTACCATTTTAATTTTGCCTTCACCGATAGAGACCAGCTCTTTTACTTCAGATAAAACCGGGGCCTTAAGTAGGGATGGATCATGCGCCCCGCAAAACCTCTGAGAAAGATAAGGGCCTTCCAGATGGATGCCAAAAACCTGATCACTATTTTTTAAGGTTTTTATCTGAGATACAAGGGTTGGGATTGATTCACTGACCAAACTTGCTAGTTGAACAACAGTTCCATTTAAGCGATGAACCTGGGCTGCAACTTCTGCAGATTCTGAAAAGTATTTTCCGCCGCCTCCGTGACAGTGGATATCAATAAATCCTGGAACGATAAAGTCAAAATCTGAATCTTCGGCTCCAGTGCTGGCAACACCATTGATGAACATGTGCCGCGCAGTATGAGCCATTTTCACAGTCTACAACTCAGGCACATGGCTACTCAGTTTTAGCCTATGAGTTCGCGGTTTCGTTTAACTTCACGTTCGTGATTGCAGGGGCGCTCGGTGTGGCTGTCAAAGCAAGGATCACACAGCAACACTAATTGATGACACTCTGGCTTTTGACAGTTTCTAAATTGCTTTGTTTTTTCTCCACATTCGGCGCATGTGCCAATTAGCTTTGTGTGATCGCTGAAGTCAATAGTGAGGCGATCATCAAAGGTATACAAAGAGCCTTCCCATAACCCATCATCGCCGTACTTGTTTCCGTAACGAACGATTCCGCCCTTCATCTGATACACCTCTTTAAAGCCACGGTTTTTCATCACGACAGAGAGAATCTCACAACGAATTCCACCAGTGCAGTATGTGACCACAGGTTTATCTTTCAAATGGTCGTACTTTCCACTTTCTATCTCTGCAACGAAATCATGCGATGTTTCAACCTGCGGAACGACAGCATCTTTAAACTTTCCAACCTTGGCTTCAAAAGCGTTACGGCCATCAAAGAAGACGACTTCATCCCCACGATCTTCTACCAGTTTGTTAACTTCCTCTGGACGCAGATGTACTCCACCGCCTACAACGCCATTTTCATCAACTTTGATCTCATCTGGATTTCCGAAGGCAACAAGTTCTGGTCGGATTTTAATTTTTAGCTTAGGGAAATCTAGTGGCGTTCCCTCCGACCATTTAAAGTCAATCTTTTTAAACCCCGGATATGACCTAGTTGCCTTTACATATTTCTTCAAATCCTTCATCTTTCCGCCCAAGGTGCCATTTATGCCATGGGGGGAGATGATGATTCGACCCTTGATATTGAGGGACTCACACAGAGTTTTCTGCCACAGTTTCATGGCATCAGTATCTGCAATCGGCGTGAAACCGTAGTACAGAATGACTTTGTCTAGATCCATATGCCAATTCTAACGGCTCAAAAGCGGCTTTAAAACCCTTTAATTTAGGCGCTAACAGCCAGACTTACTTCAGCGCTGATTTTACGTGTTACTTGAGTATTTACTTCAACGCCTTTAGGGAGGCCGTGATCATACCTTGCAGCA